>OBWR01000012.1_pt1 | contig 226705 bp, 212 predicted proteins | sample 1476521 | NCBI WGS metagenome assembly OBWR01 (sample SAMEA2580127, study PRJEB22360) | human gut metagenome | biome: human gut; feature: human-associated habitat; material: faeces | place: Denmark | collected 2008/2010
ATTTGGTTGTCATGATCAAATGATAACGGAGAGCAAATACTGAATGAGCATTACTTTTCACTCAACAGTCATAAAAAGTATGAGCAAAATCCTTTCTCAAATGTTTTTGCTTTTTTTGAATCTAAGAATTTTAATCGTGTTTATCCTGTGTGAGGGATAAAGGAAAATGGCTGCATTCATCACACCATCTGCTTATCGTCGCAAGATGGGGGACTTCTGCCTGTTATTTGTTAAATGGATGTTGTTTTCCTGCATATATGCTTCGATTTCATCCGGATCCTTGATAATGGAGGAAGAAAGATTTATACAGCCATCCTCAGTAACCAGTACATTGTCCTCGATGCGGATGCCGATTCCTTCATCCTCCAGATATAAGCCTGGTTCAATCGTAAACACATTGCCGGGACGCAGCTTATAGCCGCTCAAAGACACATCATGTGTTTCCAGCCCCAGCATATGAGATACTCCGTGCCAGTAATAATCCTCCACCCGCTTACCGCGTTTCAACAAGCCAAGCGGCTTCAGTCTTTCTTCATAAAAGTGAATCAGCTCCTGATTCAGCTCCTTCAGTGTAATGCCCGGATGTACGAGTGACATAATGGTCTGATTGGCTTCAAGAACAATATTGTAGATTTCTTTCTGTCGCTTTGTAAAGGAACCGCTTGCCGGAAAGGTTCTTGTGATATCGGCATTCATATAATGACAGCTCGCACCCAGATCACACAGCAGCAGGCTGTTCTTTTTTATTTTCTGATTGTTTTCATCATAATGCAGCACAGTGGCATTTCTTCCACTGGCAATAATGGATGGAAAGGAATGTGAGCAGCCGTTTGTTTTCAATACAAAATCAAACCATGCCTCCACCTGGTTTTCCATCATACCGCTGCATACATGATCCATCATGGCTAGAATTCCCTGCCGTGTTACTTCAATCGCCTGCTTCAATTCATCAATTTCTGTATCTTCCTTAATTAAACGCAGACTGCTTATTCTGGAGGCTGCATTATGCAGGGTTACATAGGGATATTGCCGCAGCAGCTCTCTTGTGAAACGATGCGCTTCACTGTCCGCCTGATAGGCTTCCTGCCGTGTGAAATCCGCATAGATATCAACACGGGATTCATGGTCGAAGAACCGTGATATCTGTAGACCGAGCATATCCATTGCTTCCTCAAGCCAGAAGATTTCTTCAATCTCACTGATATCGGCGGCTTCCTCCGGCAAAAGCTTTCCACCGACCCATTTTGCCTGTTCCTCGTCATAATGCTCCAGAAACAGCTGTTCCTTTATTTTGCCCTGTGTGCGGATAATTGCCAGAATCATGTTCTCCTTATCCAGACCGCTCAGGTAATAGAAGCTTCTGTCCACACTGAACGGATACTTTTCATCGCCTACCTTATATGGGGCTTTGCCGCTGAAGAACAATGCAATGGAGTTTTCCGGTAACAGAGTAGCCAGTGCATGCCGTCGTTGCTTATACATGTTATCAATCCTCTTTTCTACTATGTATTGTACCACGAAAATACAGTTCCAGTAAAACGTATGGTTACATGCTGTTTATGGCAGCAGAAAGCTTATACATTTGTACAGACGAGCTGAGTGCTATCCTTTACAGCGAATAAAAAGATGTGAAAAAAAAGCTTATTTATCAGCGTTTTATAGGTTTAATGAAAAATAATAATGAATTTATGTACACAAATGAACAGTAAAAAGTCATGCTAAGGAGTCTCAGTTTTGTGAAAACCCAGTATTTATCATTGTTTTTTAACATTGTGAAATTTCTGTCATTACATCAATATTTCAATACAGAACAATTGCTTAAGATAAATTGTTACAAAATTGAACTTATACATATGTTCAGTATTTATGCATTGACCTCAATAAAACGCTGTGGTAATCTTAAGACAGACAAAGGAACCGCTTACAGAAAGGAGGCGCAGGAATGAAAAAAATAGTTGATGATAACAGGCTGATATATAAATGCTGTTATCTCTATTACATGGATGGACTCGGACAAAAGGAGATTTGTGATCAGCTTGGGATTTCACGGGCAACAGTATCCAGACTGCTCAAGGCGGGTAAGGAAAACGGTGTGGTAAGAATCGAATTGGATAATCCCGACAGTATTCTATATGGAGAACTGGAACGGAAAATTGAACAGCAGCTGGGCTTGAAGGAAGTCCTCATTGTGGATGAAATGGAGCTGGAGAGTAAAGCGGATCATATGCAGCGGGTATATGAGGAAGCACTTGCCTATCTGGCACGCATTTTCCACAACAAGGATTACATCGGGGTTTCGATGGGAAAGACGCTGTATCATCTAGCCAATGGAAAAATCAATGTGGAGGAGGTTGATTGTACCTTTGTTCCCGTTGTCGGTGGTGTCGGTACGCAGCTGCAATCGGATGAGGGATATCATTCCAACGAAATAGCAAATGCGTTCGCAAAGAAATTTCATGGCAGTGCTGTTCAGTTCTTCGCTCCGGCAATGTTCAATGATACACAGATCATGGAGGGGTTTTTGAAGGAACGTCCTGTGCAGGAGGTAACGGCTTTGTTTAAAAAACTGAAAACCGTTATCATGGGTATCGGCTCCTGCAGCTTAAAAGATTCCACTCTGGTCAAATGCGGGTATATCAGTAAAGCTGACTATGAGCAATTTAAACAGCACGGAGCTGTCGGAGATGTTCTCCTGAAATTTCTGGATAAAAACGGAAACAGTGAACCCTTCCATGAATTCAATGACCGGGTCATGGGGTTATCCGATGAGGGACTTATGAATATTGAAAACCGTATCGGAATTGCGGTTGGAGAAGAAAAAAGTAAAGCGATTCTCGGCGTGATCCGCGCGAAGAAAATCAATATTCTAATTACCGATATCAGCTGTGTAAAAGAGCTGCTTTCCCTTATGGAAGAGGAGGAATCGTCATGTCAAACGATCTGATGCTGATCTTTCTGATTGCCATATCCCTGTTTGTTATGCAGGCAGTGGGCGGCGTATTTCAGATCAAAAACTACAAAGCTGCCATACGGCGGGTTCATAAAAAAGGAAATGTGGGAATCGGACAGAAAAAAGGACGGTTCTTCAACGGCAACATCGTGATGATTGCCTGTGATAATAATCATATCATCACAGCATGTGAGGTCATGGATGGCAAAACCTTTCTGGCAAAGTTTCACCCGGTGAATACCTTGCTTGGAAAAACAATCAACGGGGTATCAATCGATAAGTTTCTGGAACAGTTTCGCTCCATGGATTCGAAAAAACAGAAACAGTATCGAGGATATATACAGGCATTGGAAGCGCTGGAGCTACGCTTTCAAAATGCAGCAGGCGCACAGGAGATGGACACGGCCGAACATCTGTCATGTGCTGTCATGGATTGATACAAGGAGGAAGTGACGTATGGACTTTATATCTGATTTTGCACAAGGATTCATGGCGCTGTTTCAGGCAGGAGGAGAAACCTTCGTAGGTTGGGTTACCGGAATTATTCCCATGGTAATCTGTCTGATGACAGCCATAAACTCCATCATTAAGCTGATAGGAGAAAAACGAGTTGAAAATTTCACAAAAAAACTGACGAGATTCACAATTGCGCGTTACACACTGGTACCGGTGCTGGCAGTACTGTTTCTGGGAAATCCGATGTGTTATACCTTCGGACGTTTCGTGGAAGAAAAGTACAAGCCTGCGTATTATGATTCCTGTGTAAGCTTTCTACATCCTGTAACCGGCTTGTTCCCGCATGCGAACCCGGGTGAACTGTTTGTATATATGGGAATCGCAGCAGGTATTACCAAACTGAATCTGCCATTAGGGGATTTGGCAGTTCGCTACTTTATCGTCGGTGTGATTGTCATTCTGATCAGAGGGGTACTGACAGAAAAAATCTATTTCAGACTTACTTCTAAATTTACAAAAGAGAAAGAGAATGCGGAGGAATAGGCTATGTACAGAAAGGTAAAAATCACAAAAGGAAGCAGCGGCTGGGGCGGACCACTGGTGCTGGAACCAAATGAAACCTGTAATAAGGTCTTATGTGTGACCGGTGGCGGTATTCATCCTGTGGCAGCCAAGATAGCGGAAATGACAGGAGCCGAAACAGTCGACGGCTTTAAGACAACCGTTCCGGATGAGCAGGTACTGGTTGCTGTAGTGGATTGCGGGGGAACAGCACGCTGTGGCGTATATCCGAAAAAACGGATCAACACTGTCAACCTTGTACCGGTTGGGGCAGTGGGACCTCTGGCACAGTATATTACAGAGGATATTTATGTCTCGGACGTAAAGGAAGATACTATTGCATTTACGGATGAAGAAGTAAAGGTTGAAAAAGCAGTGGAAGAAACGAAGGAACCGGGAGCACCGAAAACGAAGGCACAGGCGAGAAAAGAGCTGGCTGAAGCAAATCAGAGGAAAAAGCCGGGGATCATTACCCGCATCGGTATCGGTGTGGGACAGGTGGTAAACAAATTCTTTGCCGCCGGACGTGAATCCATCGAAATGGTTATCAAAAACGTATTGCCGTTTATGGCATTTACATCCACGATACTTGGTATCATTCAGGTAAGCGGCCTGGGGAATATCATCGCAAATACGATTTCTCCATTATGCTCCACCATGCCGGGAATGATTGTGATCTCCCTGATCTGCGGTCTGCCATTCCTGTCACCGATTTTAGGACCGGGAGCGGTTATCGCTCAGGTGGTCGGAACCCTGCTTGGTGCGGAAATCGGTTTGGGAAATATACCTGCGCAGTATGCATTGCCGGCATTATTTGCTATCAATGCACAGGTTGGCGGCGATTTTGTACCGGTAGGCTTGTCCCTTGGTGAAGCGGAACCGGAAACGATTGAATTCGGTGTGCCGGCAGTCTTATATTCCCGTGTTATCACCGGACCTCTGGCTGTTATTATCGCATTCGTATTCAGCATTGGCATGTATTAAAAGGAGGCGTTATGAAATATAAGGCAACGATTACCGGACTAGGGGAATGTGCACTGGATTTTCTGGATGAATGCTGTAATTTCATTATCATCTTTAATGAGGATGCACCGCCGGAGCTGGCAGATATCTCAGTTTTGCATACGAAAAGTGAAGTTAGGGAGGATCCTAAAAAAGGGGATACCGTTCGGATCTGCGGTGTGGAATATACAATCGCCGATGCTGGCTGGGAGGCTTTAAATACCTTAAAGGAGCTTGGTCACTGTACGTTGTCCTTCAAGGGTCTGGATACAGTGGAACGCCCGGGTATTATTGAACTGATTGGAGAGCCGATCAAGGCAGAACAGCTGCTTGTCGGTGGAACAATAGAGATTGAATGATGAAATTGTAAAGGATTCGATGGATTGAATAAAGCAGAAGAACAGGAATTACGCAATCAATTATTTAAGGATAGAAGTAAGAAAATAACAGGATCTAATAGATAGATGAGAAAAAAGGAGGAAAACTGTTATGTTAAACATGAACAAAAAACTGGAACAAAGAGAAAAGGAAGGGAAAATTATCAAATGCGGTATCGTTGGTGCCGGTCAGATGGGACGCGGTATGGTTACACAGATGGTGCTGATGAAGGGAATCACACCGGCTGTCGTATCTGATATCGACTTAAAGCTTGCTGTTCACGCATTCAAATATGCAGGGGTAAAGGATGAGGATATTGTTCGCACCAATGAGGTTGCGGAAGCTGATAAGGCAATGGATGAAGGGAAATATGTCGCAACTACAAATTCCAATCTGATTTCCCAGTGCCGCCCGGTAGAGGTCGCAATTGATGCGACAGGAGTTCCTGATGTAGGGGCTAAGGTCGCAACCAATGCAATTAACAATAAAAAGCATGTCGTCATGCTGAACGTGGAAACGGATGTAGTCATCGGACCTCTGCTTGATAAAATGGCAAAGGACAACGGCGTTATTTATACCGGAAGTGCAGGAGATGAACCTGGTGCTGTAATGGAACTGTATGATTTTGCGACGGCAATGGGCCTGGAAGTTAAGGTTATGGGAAAAGGAAAGAATAACCGCATTGATAAAAACTGCAATCCGGATACGGTTCTGGAAGAGGCTACAAGAAGAAAGATGTCACCAAAGATGCTGTGCGCCTTTAAGGATGGTACAAAAACAATGGTGGAAATGACAGCGATGTCAAATGCGACCGGTCTGGTTCCGGATGTAATTGGCGGGCATGGTATTGCAAGTGATGTAAAGAGCCTGAATGAAACCTATAAGCTGAAAGAGGATGGCGGTATTCTGAAGCAGCATGGTGTTGTGGAATATGTGAACGGAATTGCACCTGGTGTTTTTGTAACAGTTGCGACGGATAATGAAGAAATCGCATACCAGATGCAGTATCATTCCATGGGACCTGGACCATTATGGACACTGTATCGTCCATACCACCTGTGCAATCTGGAAACTCCGTTAACAGCTGCCAAGGTTGTTATTGACGGGGAGCCTACCATCGTTCCGAAAAACGGTCTGGTTTCCGAATGTATTACTGTTGCGAAAATTGATTTGAAGGCGGGACAGACAATTGATGGTATCGGCGGGTATACCACCTATGGTTCCATCTGCAAGCATGAAGAGGCAAAGGAAAAAGGCTATGTGCCCTATGGTCTGGTCAATCATAAGGCAGTCATGAAGCGTGATGTAAAGAAGGGTGAACTGATCACATATGACGATATCGAGCTTGACACAACAACACTGATCTATAAGCTGCGTCAGGAACAGGATAAAATCTTCGGATAATTGTAGTATCTCACTGCTGATTTCTGCCTGGCATACAAATATCTGATTTTGCAGGCGATTTATAACAACACATCCTCATGTACGGAATGTCCGTGAGAAATAAATATAAGATTGTAGCTAAGCGGTAGTTCTGCTGTTTCTACAATCTTTTTTTGTTTACTGGTAGGCTTCCTGCATAACAAGGGGAAAGAAACCGGTAGTTATTTTCAAGAAGGAAAAAGCTCTCAGACAGTTGTGGAAGCAGGTAAGATCAGGTCCTATCATACCGGTCATGGACATCTGTTTTTTCTTGGAAGCTGCTAGGAACAGCACTTATTATCGCACTTGTTCAGATAAGAACATTGACGTCAATACATGATTGTGATACTCTTTTATTACGAAAGAAAACGTTTACAGAAAAGAGGAGCCTATGTGAAGAAAATCGTTGATGATGCCCGTCTGATTTATAAGTGCTGTTATCTGTATTATGTAGATGGCATGGGGCAAAGGGAGATTTGTGATGCAGTAGGAATTTCCCGTGCGACTGTTTCCCGCCTGTTGCGTGCCGGGAAGGAAACAGGTGTTGTGAAAATCGAATTGGAAAATCCGGATAGTGTTTTATACGGAGAGCTGGAGCGTAAAGTGGAGCAGCTGCTGGGATTGAAGGAAGTGCTTATCGTAGATGAGTTGGAGCTGGAAAGTAAGGCGGATCATCTGCAGCATGTATATGAAGAGGCACTGATGTATTTGTCCCGTATTATCAATAAAGGGGATACCATTGGTGTATCCATGGGAAAAACGCTGAGCAGTATCGTAAATGTAAAGAAAAGCGTAGATGAGGTGGATTGTACCTTTGTCCCGGTTGTAGGAGGAGTCGGTTCCCCTTATCAGATAGAGGAGGGGTACCATTCCAATGATATCGCGAAGGGCTTCGCCATGAAGTTTCATGGTAAGGCAATGCAGTTTTTTGCCCCGGCAATGTTTGATGATCCTAAGGTTATGCAGGGATTTTTGAAGGAGAAACCGGTTAGAGAAGTGGTATCGGTATTCAAAAAACTGAAGACCGTAATCATGGGAATCGGGACTACGACGGCAAAGGAACCGACACTTGTGAAGTGCGGATATCTGACAAAAGAGGATTATGAGGAGTTCAAACAGCAGGGTGCTGTTGGAGATATTCTTTTAAAGTATGTGGATGCAAACGGAAACAGCGATGCGTTTCGCTCCTTTAATGAACGTGTGATGGGGATGTCGGATGAAAAGCTGTTGAACGTGAAAAACCGCGTCGGGATAGCGGTTGGTGCAGATAAGGGGGAGGCAGTGTTAGGCGTTATACGCGCCAAAAAGGTGAACATTCTGCTTACGGATATCAGTTGTATACGAAGCATGATGTCCCTGCTGGGCGAAGAAATATGATTGCAATTGTGTTGAAAGGGGTATGGGAATGGATGCGTTTACCGATTTGACACAGGGGTTTTTGTCCATGTTTGAAACCGGGGGAGAAATTCTTTTGGGCTGGATGACAACGCTTCTTCCGATGGTTGTCTGTTTAATGACGGCGGTGAGTGCGGTTGTGAAGCTGATTGGAGAAAGCCGTGTAGAAAGGATTACCAAATCTTTGACCCGCTGGCGCATTGCACGTTATACGCTTTTACCGCTGATGGCAATTTTATTTCTTGGAAATCCGCTCTGCTTCACATTTGGAAAATTTCTGGATGAGAAGTATAAGACAGCATACTATGATGCCTGTGTAAGCTTTCTGCATCCGGTTACGGGATTGTTTCCTCATGCGAATGCTGCTGAGCTGTTTGTTTATATGGGGATTGCTTCGGGAATAACGCAACAGAAATTGTCGCTGTCCGCATTGGCAACCCGCTATTTTATGGCAGGACTTGTCATCATGATACTGCGTGGTTTCATAACGGAACAGATATCCGTTTATTTGAATCAGAAAAAGGAAGGGCAAAAGCCAACGGAGGAAGTGGGTGCGGAGAATAAAAAGGATGCCTTGAAACAGCAGCCGGCAGTGCGTGTTACAAAAGGAAGCGCAGGCTGGGGTGGCCCACTTCTTTTACAGGCAGATAAAAGGAAGCATGTCATTTTATGTGTAAGTGGAGGAGGCATCCATCCGATTGCGCAAAGGCTGGCAGAGGCATGCCGGTGTGATGTGGTTGACGGATTTGCCACAGGCTGTCCGGATGAGGAGATTCTGGCGGCTGTAATCGATTGCGGTGGAACGGCGCGCTGTGGTATATATCCAAAAAAGGGAATCCCTACCATCAATGTGCTTCCTACCGGACAAAGCGGTCCGCTGGCACGTTTTATGAAGGAAGACAATTATGTTTCTGATGTAGGTGAGGCGAATATAGAAATCCTCAAAGAAGATACAGCACACACTATCGATACGATGCAGGAACCGGGGTCAAAGATATCTGCACAGCCGGCTTCTTATAAAAATGCGCTTCTTCATGTTGGCATGGGAATGAGCCGTGTTGTCAGTACGTGCTATGCGGCAGGGAAAGAAACCATTGAAATGGTGCTGCGCAATATCCTTCCTTTTATGGCATTTACAGCAACCCTGCTGGGTATGATTCAGGTGAGTGGTCTTGGCAATTTTATTGCAAATTCCATTGCACCCCTTTGTGCAACCCTTCCGGGAATGCTTCTGATTTCTCTGATCTGCTCCCTGCCGGTGGTATCTCCCATCCTGGGACCCGGTGCTGTCATTGCCCAGGTTGTGGGAGCGCTGCTGGGAACGCAGATCGCCCTTGGAAATATACCGGCGCAATATGCATTACCTGCATTGTTCGCTATCAATGCGCAGGTTGGCTGCGACTTCATACCGGTTGGATTATCGTTGTGTCAGGCAAAAGCGGAAACTGTTGAGGCAGGTGTACCCGCCGTATTATACAGCCGTATGATCAGCGGACCTCTTGCTGTTGTTATAGCTTATTTATTCAGTATCGGGATGTATTAGGAAAAGGAGCGAGTGATAATGAAATATGATACCAGAATCAGCGGATGGGGAGAATGTGCGCTGGAATTTTTAAATGAGGATTGCAATTTTCTGATTATTTTCAATGAAACGGCACCACAGGAGCTGGCGGATATCTCTGTATTGCATACCGTTGCCAAGCTGCAGGAAGAGCCCTGTGTCGGAGATACCGTTCAGATTTGTGATGTATCTTATACGATTACGGCAATTGGCTTTGAAGCACTGCATACATTAAAAGAGCTTGGACATTGCTGTTTATCCTTTTCCGGAAGTACACAGGCACTGCGTCCGGGGAATACAGAGCTGAAAGGACCTGTATTCACAGAGAATCACCTCTACAAAGGCGGACGGCTTCAAATCCTGTAAAAGATCATATTGAATTTCAAAGAGAGCGTGAACAACCGGCATATATTCAGGCTCTTTTTCCATATGGGTTCGGACAAGGATATCTGACAGCATTTGAGAAAACTCCTCATAGTAAAGAATACTTCGTATATACGGATTCAATTATGCTATTAACTGTATGATATGTGAGACTTTCACTGAACAGCATATAAAGAATACGAATGAAAGGCTGCTTCTTTCTGTTAAGTAGGAAACCATGATGGGCAGGATGTTGAATTTACTGTTTTAGAGCATTCAGATTCATCGAGTGAATCCCCTGTGTTTCTTCTGAATCAAACTGCATGGCTTCATTGCCTAAAAGCGCATGAATATATGCCAGCGTATCCCGCACATCGGCTTTTGTCAGCTGTAAGGTATGTCCTGCATAAAAGTGTGTTACAGGTAAGGTTAAGAAATATTCCAGTGACTGCCTATACTCTGAAAGATAAGATCCTTCTATTTGAATCAACGGCTTTTCCAGTGTATCTCCAACAAACAAAGCATTCAGCGTTTGATCATAGACACTGATTCCATCCAGGGTGTGTCCGGGTGTATAAAGCAGCTGAAGACCGTCTGCTATCTGTAACTGTTTTCCATCAAAGCAGTAATTTGGTAAAATCAGCGTTTGTGTTCCTTGAAAACATTTCTTCTGTTCCTGCAGTTCTCTTATACCATGGCGCTGTATCATGGTTTTACAGAGCTGATGAGCATAGATCGGACAATGAGAAAAGCTGTAATTTCCCCATATATGATCAAAATGATAATGGGTGTTGATCACAACAAAATTCTTTCTCGGGTAATCTGCCTTTATGATTTCCATATATGTGGCACCGCAGAAGGTATCGATGATATAGACCCTATCATCTCTTTGAAGAGCATATACATAGGTTTTATAGGGGTTTAGTTCCATAAATTCATAGGCATACAGTGATGGATGTATCATATGTTTTCTCATATACGGTGCCTCCTGTTTCTTTCGTACCATCTTTTTTTCATGTGGCATTGTTTTCTTGTATTTAAACTGGTATGTGATCATTTCACAGTGCTGAGATCAGTCAGCAGGCAGAATACTAGCTGTTTGAAAAAAGAAGCCATTCTATGGTTTATAGAATAAGACTTCTCATGTTTCTTTATGTATTTTGTTCCTCATGAAGCAGATGAATCTGTTTCAAATCACGCTGTGTGGTCACCTTGATATTGTCATAGCTTCCTTCTACAACCTTTATTTTTGTATCTGAGAACAATTCTGCAAGCATAGCATCATCACTGGCGACAATCTCCGGATGCTTTTTTGCCTCTTCATGACAGTTTTTGATCAGCTCCGTGCGAAATGCTTGCGGTGTCTGCGCACTCATATAATTGGAACGCTCCGGAGTGTGAACGACATAACCGTCTCTCACTTCCTTAATGGTATCGATCAGCGGTACCATCAGTAATGCGGCATCCTCTGTTTTCAGTGCAGCCTTTAAAGCTTCCAGATGCTTCGCAGTTAGGAACGGACGTACGCCGTCGTGAATCATGACAAACTCTGTTTCTACTTCCTGCAGACCGAGATATCCGCTTTCCTGTCTGGTTGCCCCGCCAGGTACATAAACGATCTTCTCACTTTGAATAATCTTTTCAAATTCCTCCTGTTCATGTGGAGAGATCGACATGATGATTTTCGCACAGTCCGCATCTTCCAGAAACGGTTTCAGAGTCTGTGTGATGATGGGAGCATTTCCGATTTTGTAAAATACCTTGTTATAGGTCAGACCGGTCCTCGTACCTTTTCCGGCCGCAACAATAATTACACTATAGTTCATGGCAACATCATATCATATATGGAGAAAAAGTAAATATAAGTCAATGGAGAAAACAGACCAGCAGAGAAAGCGCAGGGTACTTATGTGTACGAATGTTAGACTGTTCTCTATCCAATAAGGGTTTCTTATTTTTTTGAATACTGTTACAGAACATACCCATTTGGTAAATTCTCTTTAGCTTCCTACATCCAGCGATATGATCTAATATAGATAAATCGATGTATCGTATTTTTTCCTTGTATAACAAATATAAAACACCATCTTGGCTAAATGACCAAAATGGTATTACGTTACGCTATTTTCTTTTGAAAAAACCATCTTTTTGTAAATCAAGCTCGTCCTCATACAACATATCGAAAATATCTTGACCAGGAACACGTTCTAACTGATATCCACTTTCGCTATATATTTGAAAACATTTTTGATTTCTATGCAAAGCCATCCACGAATCAAAAAATACTTGTGCATATTCCTTACTCATATGCAAATAGTTTTTTGCCAGATAAAATGAAGCTAATGCACTAACACAGTCAATGCTTTGGTTTGACATTACGGAACGTGCTTTGCGGTCGTCAGAACAGAAAATATACAACTCTTCTATACTTAATACTTCTAATATTTGTGCAGTAGAATAAAGTTTAATTTCGCCTAAATTATTATCTCGACCAACTTCTTCATCACATTTTTCTAAAATTGATAAAAAATCATCTATAGTCCATTTTGACCAAAAATCTATTTGATATTCTTTTAGAGTGCCATAATGTTTATCATAGTACTTTGATGAAAATGTAGTACAGCTTTTTTGAGTATATTCAAAAAGTATATAAATGCCATTTGCCCGAAATTATCAATTAAAATACTGAGCAAATCACGATCTGTATAAACACGAATACTATCATTTGCATTTATCCAATTTGCAATTGATGGGTCATGGTTATTTATCTCTTTAATGGTTTGAACATGACATGCATAATGAAAGGAATCAATACAGATAATCCTTTGAATAAAACGGTCTGAATCATCTATCTTTGTGGCGTAAAGTTTTGAAATGAAATCAGTGTCCAGTCACACGCATCGATTCTTACTCATTGCCTGACTCACTTTCTTGAAAACCACTCTCTTATATCTTTGAGTGTACGTTCGTCTTCTACGATACGAGAATCTGACAATCGATCTGCTTCCTTATTTTGTTTTAAACGATTTTCAACAACTCCCAGATCAATTTCATCGAATGTTCTTTTTTTCCATCGCTCTCCAACATTTTGAGATTGCATGGAAAATTCTATTCTTTCAATGGTCCCTTCTTTTAAAAGTTGAATTGCATTTTTTTCACTAATAATATTTTCTTCAAAAAGCCGCAATACAATTGCTTTATATGGAACAGCAAAAATATCCATTAGTTTCACAACAGAATCAAGATCTAATTTACTTTTATCAATTCCATAAATCTCTATCTGTTCTAGTAATTGTAAATCAGGTACAAGAAGCAACCCTGCAAAAGCATTAGCTTCCTTATCTTCTCTTGTTGCTGTATCATCATCCATATTTTCTGATCTTAATAATGAACCATTATTGGATAGTGAATCATCTTGATCAGAAATATAGCGCCAAACATGATATAGCTCATGAGCAGTAGCAAAAATCTGTTTCGAAATTGGCAACCATGAATTTAATACTGTGAAAAGTTTCCCTTCTCGAATGCAGGTAAATGCACAAAAATCATCATCTTGTATTGGCAAACGAAAAAGTTCTAAATGTTTGTCATTTTTTGAAACATAATTTTTCAACACAATATAGATATCATCTTGAATGATATTACTGCCGTTGTAGAGTATATTTAATGTCTTTGCTTCTTCTTTCAATTTTTGAAATCGCTTTACATTTTGTTTGTAAAGGCTGTTTGCTAGAATTTGATTCATTATAGGCTGCTCTTCTCTTTCATACCAACCATTCCACTTTCATATATACGAGAATGGAACAGATACATATCAATAAGTTTGTCAGCCATTTCAATTCCTTTTTTTGCTTCTTTCGTCTTGACTTGTCCCATAAATGCACGAACAACATTTGTTTCAACAGGTTTCTCTGGCAATGCTACAAGCCTATCCATTGAAATATTGCAAAAACCAGCAATCTTTTTAAGGTCCATTGCATTGACTGTACGAGATCCTGCAAGTATGTTGCTGACAGTCTGCTTTGAGTAACCAAGAGCATCTGCTAGCTCATATTGTTTCTTTTCTGCTTTTTTTAGTGCTTCTCTAATATTTTTTGCAATCATCATATTCGTATCTGCCATATGAAAACCTCCTCTATCTTTCATCTATATTATAGGCAATTCCGAGGTGTTTAGTCAACGAAATATGAATTTATTTAATAATATTTAATATAAAAATCAATATTTTGTATACTTTCATAAAGCTTTTGTAGGAAACAACTTACTCAATTCATGATGATACAAACCTCTGACACTTAGCTATTTTCTTTTACTTCCTTTAATTTCATGATACATCTTTTCATGAATAATATTTAAATTAAGAATAGATAATTCCTTATCAAAGTAGCGTGTATGTAATGTTAAATATATATCGGAAGTTGCATCAAAATCCTACGTAAAAATAATAGCCATGATTCTTTAGCCACCTGAAAAGAACAACATAAACGCCAATACATCACTCACTTTCGAATATTTTACTTCTTATATTATTAAACATTTACTTCCGGTATTGCTGCTGTTTTACTTCAGAGGATACTTTGAAGTAACATCCTACGAACAGGTTTGTTACCTAAGTGCTGCATAGAACCTCCACATCACACATACATACTCATACAAACAACAATAAGCCCCATTTACGGGACTTATGTGAGTATATAAGTGTAAGTAAGCAAAGAAATAACTGTTTGTTATCGCTTTGTGAAACTGTCCGCAATATGGGTTAACGGATCCAGTGTGACCGTTTTAACGCCTGCCTCCTGAATTGCCAGAAGTTCTTCCTCAGGCGCAAGATGATCAGTGATCAGATAATCGAATGACTGAATCATCCCACTGATGAAACTGTGGTTGGTTCCGATTTTTGTATGGTCAGCCAGAATAAAGGTCTCACCGATACAGCGGGTGATCATCACCTCATTGATAGCAACCTCCTGCAAAATAGCGGTAGTCATGCCGCTTGCCACACTGAATCCGCTGCAGCCGAGAAAGGCTTTTGTTGCCGATACCTTGTTCAGATTATTCAATGCAAAATCACCGACCATGCTTTCTTTCGGAATGCGCAGCTCACCACCGCTCAGACAGATGCTGACCATGGGGTCATGGTCCATGAAAATCGCTTTGCCGTTGTTGGTGATAACGGTGACACGCTTGTTTTTAATATACTTCAGCACAAGCAGTGCAGTTGAGCTTGTATTGATAAATATCGTATCACCGTCCTGTACATACTGTGCGGCATATTTTGCGATGGCATGCTTGTACTGTTCGTTAGATAGCTGTGGGTCATCGTTTTCCACAAAATGCTGAATCAGCTTGGCACCGCCGTAATAGCGCTCCACTGCCCCCATTTCCTCCCAGAACTGCAGATCACGCCGTATGGTCAGCGGTGATACCTGCAGCTCCTCTGCCAGATCCTCGACCGCAGCCTTTCCCTGACTCTGAATCTTCTGCATGATTTTATTGCGTCGTGCATCCACGACTGCCTTATTCATTTTCATATTGTATCCCCTGTTTCATTTCATAAACGATGGAAGCAGGCACCTGCCTCCCTGCTGCTGGACAGCTGTTTCCCTGTTTCCATAGCCTTTGTAAACATTATAACTGCATTTTCCTTATCATTCAATTCTTTGTAAACTTTTCCAAATTCCGTATAATACTGCGCCATTTCCCGATTGTTCATATATCTAGTATCAATCTGCTTGAACTTTGCCAGACTTTTCTTATAATCCTTCATACAGGAAAGATACACGGCCTCGATAAACTCCCAGTTATACAGAGGAGAGACCTTGCTGCCCTTGATTTTGGTATCCTTCAGCTTCATAACCTCCGGATACCAGTGCTTTACCTTTGTTCGGTTTCCCAGCTTATAATAGGAATAAAAATAGGTATAATTGCGAATCAGCAGATAATCAAGGGAGGAGCGAAAGGTTTTCTCATTGCTTTCCAACAGCTCGATGCAGGTCTGTGGTTTTCCAATATCCTGATAATACAGAGTATCAAAGATCAGCTGCGTTGTCCGGTAGCTTTTCATGAAATCCCGCTTTTTCAATATGTTATAATAGTGTTTCGCAAGACCTGCGTCACAATCCATATTCAGTGCCGTAATCATTTTCTGATATAGAATCCGCAGATATTCCGCCCAGAGTGCTACCCCCATAAAGATGATCAGAAGCAGACCATAGCATAGCTTGCCTTCCGGGCTTGGTTCCTGAAGCAGCTTATATAAGGTATATATTGTGAAGAATGCATAGATGGCAATGGTGATGATACGGCGTGTTGTTTCACTGAACGTGAGTCTTGATAATCCTTTTTTCATATGTCTGCACCTCTTTTACAAATACATTATATGTTCTTTATGAATGGTTGTCAATCATATAATTCATAAAACAATTCATTTATTCATGGTTATATGAATTGTAATCGCACACATCTCTCGAATTGTTCATATATTTTATGAACTGTTCATTTAAAACTATTGCCAATTGTTCATGAAATGTTTATCATATGGGTGTACAAAAACAAGCGGCGCGCGCAATTAAGAAACTGGAGGAATATGCAATGAGTCAAGTAGATGAAATTACCAGAGAATCCTGGATTCTGGGAGCTTTTCCGGAATGGGGAACCTGGCTGAATGAGGAAATTGATCAGGAGGTCGTAGAAAAAGGTACCTTCGCCATGTGGTGGATCGGCTGTACCGGCTTATGGATCAAGACAGAGAACAATACCAACATTTCCATTGATTTATGGTTTGGTAATGGAAAGCGTACAAAGAAAAACAAAGAGATGGCGAAATTCCATCAGATGCGCAATATGACCGGAGGGAGAATGACACAGCCGAATCTGCGTGCTGCGCCAATCGTATATGATCCCTTCGCTGTAACACAGGTGGATGCTGTATTATCCACTCATTATCATAACGATCATATCGATCCGTTCTATGCAGCAGCTGTCTTGAAGAACTGTGATGCTGCCGTACCGTTTATCGGTCCGCAAAAGAGTGTGGAAAAATGGCTGAGCTACGGCGTACCGAAAGAGCGCTGTCAGGTTGTAAAGCCGGGGGATGTGGTGAAAATCAAGGACACACAGATCATTGTTGTGGACAGCTTTGATCGTACCTGTCTTGTTACCAATGATGAGGATGTACGCGGTAAGTGTCCAACCGATATGGATGAAAAAGCTGTCAACTATATTATAAAGACACCAGCCGGAAGTGTTTATCACAGCGGAGATTCTCATTACTCCACCTATTATGCAAAGCACGGCAAGGACTACGATATTGATGTTGCATTAGGCTCCTATGGGGAAAATCCGGCAGGGAATCAGGATAAAATGACAAGCGTGGATATCCTGCGTATGGCGGAAGCACTGAACTGCAAGGTCGTTATTCCATTCCATTACGATGTATGGACAAACTTCAAGGCAGACCCGCAGGAAATCAATATGCTGTATGAATACAAAAAGGATGTTCTGGATTATAAATTCCATCCGTTTATCTGGGATGTCGGTGGAAAATATGTGTGGCCGACAGATCAGAACAAGCGCCAGTTCCATTACCGCAGAGGCTTTGAGGACTGCTTTACGGATGAACCGAATGTTCCGTTCCGTTCCATATTATAGGAGGTAAAGCGCATGCTGAAGGAAATCATTGAGAAAGGCTACTTTTCCTTTGAACAGCACTTTGATGACTGGCAGGAGGCAATCCGTGCCGGTTATCGTACGCTGCTGGAAGCGGGAGTTGTAGAAGATATCTATGTGCAGGCAGTTATTGACTGTGTAAATAAATACGGTCCCTATATCGTTATTGTACCGGATATCGCCATGCCGCATTCCACAGAAGGGGCAAAGGGGTGCCATGGCACTGCCATCTCCTTTATGAAGGTGGAAGAGCCTGTGGATTTTGATAAACAGGACCCTGACAAAAAAGCAAGACTGTTTTTCTCCCTGGCCGCTGTCGATCATGAGCAGCACCTGCATAATATTCAGGAGCTCATGGATGCCTTGATGAACGAGGAGCTCGTCAATGCATTACTGGAAGCGCATACAGTTGAGGAACTGCAGCAGGCAGCACAAACATACGAAGCATAAACCAATATAAAGAGAGGGAAAACTTTATGGACTTTTTAATGAGTATCTGGAGTTTCTTCGCAACAAATATTCTGACACAGCCGGCGTATTTCATCGGGCTCATGGTTCTGGTCGGATATCTGCTGCTTAAGAAACCGTTATATGAAGCATTCGCAGGCTTTATCAAGGCAACCGTCGGGTATATGATTCTGGCTGTCGGATCCGGTGGACTGGTCAATAACTTCCGCCCGATTCTGGTCGGATTGAAGGACCGCTTCAATCTGGATGCGATGGTCATTGACCCGTATTTCGGACAAAATGCAGTTACAGCAGGGCTTGGGGAACGCTTTGGCAGAACCTTTTCACAGGTCATGCTGCTGCTGTTGATTGCGTTTATCATGAATTTACTGCTTGTTCGTTTAAAGAAATGGACAAAAATGCGTGCCGTATTCACGACAGGACATGTACAGATGCAGCAGGCTTCCACCGCTTTCTGGCTGATTCTGTTCTGCTTTCCTACACTGGGAGATACACCGATTCTGATCCTCATGGGTCTGATTCTGGGCCTGTACTGGGCAGTCGGCTCCAATCTTACCGTTGAAATCACGCAGGAGCTTACCGAGGGCGGAGGCTTTGCCATCGCTCACCAGCAGATGTTCGGTATTGCAATCTTTGCGAAGCTGGCAGATAAGCTGAAGGGGAAATCCACCAAGCGTCTGGATGATCTGAAATTCCCGGGCTTCCTGTCCATCTTCAATGAAAATATGGTGGCAACCTCCATTTTGATGTTCCTGTTCTTCGGAGCGATCCTGCTCGTGCTTGGCAAGGATTATCTGGTCAGCATGGAGTTCATGAAGGCCGCTGATAATTTCTTCTTCTACATTATGACTACGGCATTGAACTTCGCTGTCTATCTGGCAATCCTGCAGCTTGGTGTACGTACCTTTGTTACCGAGCTGACAAATTCCTTCCAGGGTATTTCCAACACCTTCCTGCCTGGTGCAGTTCCGGGCATCGACTGTGCAGCGGTATTCGGTTTTGGAAGCGCCAATGCAGTTACGGTCGGCTTCTTGATGGGAGCGCTTGGTCAGTTCCTTGCCATCATGATTCTGCTGCTGATGAAGAGTCCGACACTGGTTATCGCAGGGTTTGTACCGGTCTTCTTCGACAATGCGGTAATCGCAATCTATGCGGATAACCGAGGCGGTATCAAAGCAGCTATGCTGTTCCCGTTTATCTCCGGTCTGATTCAGGTATTTGGCTCAGCTCTGATTGCCGGAGGTGTCGGTCTTGCGGCATATGGTGGTTATCTTGGAATGTTTGACTGGGCAACCGTATGGCCGTTATTCACCGTCATCATGAAATTCCTCGGATACTTCGGTGTCGCGATCGTTGTATTGATTCTGCTTGCAATTCCACAGCTTCAATATCGCAAGCATCCGGATACGTACTTCCTGATTACAGAGGATTATGATGAATATCTGGAAAAAATGAAAGAAAAAGAAGCGCAAAAGGCGTAAAATAGAAGTGACATAATCAATAAAGGAGAGATGACAATGGCTGGAAAACTGAAACTGCTGGTCTGCTGTGGAAATGGTGCAGGCACAAGTATGATGATCAAATTAAACGTTGAAAAGGTAACGAAGAAGATGGGGCTGGGTATCCAGGAAATCCGTCACTGTGCGGTATCCGAAGGAAAATCTGCCGCAGGCCAGTATGATATCGTTCTGTGCTCCAAAAACTTTGTAAGCATGTTTGCGGATGCGGAAAAACGTGGCACAAAAATTGTCGGACTGAAAAATGTAATGTCCGCAAAAGAGATTGAAGAAGGGCTGGCAGCCGCTATAAATAAGTAAAAAAGAATAAGCTGCCCAGTGCAGCTTTTCTTATACGCAAAATTCGTGAATTTAACGAAAAATCTATAAAATTAACGATAAAACGTACTATATGAACATACAGAAATGAGGGCTTTGACTATGAAAATTACAAAGAAAAAACTGGATGAAATCCGGCGCTGTTACTGTGCCGCCAGCATCCATATGAACCATGAGAATCACATTATCTATGCCAGTGAGGATCCGGATGTGATGTGTGAAATGTTTTCGGGAAAGAGCTTTGAGCATAAGGAGACGATCTGGAAAAAGGCCGGGGGCTGCATGTCCATTATTCCGATTCCCAATCATGAGGGAGAGTTTCTGGCAGTGCAGGAATTTTACCTCAAGGTATCCCCATCTCTCTCCAAAATCGTGTGGGGGAAATATACAGAGGGCGGCTTTGTTATAAAGGATGTATTACAGCTGCCGTATATTCACCGCTTTGATATCTATCATAAAAACGGAGTGAATTATTTTATCGGTGCCACCATAGCGACTGCAAAGCAGAACAAAGAGGACTGGAGTGTTCCCGGACGCATCTATGTCGGTGAGCTTCCTGAGGATTTGAACGAGGGTATACAGATTGAGGTCCTGATGGATGGGCTGTATCGCAATCACGGCTATTATCGGGATGCACAGCATACCTGCGGGTATTTCGGAAGTGACCAGGGAATCGTTAAGGTCGCACCGCCTGCGCACAGAGGCGGACAGTGGCAGGTGGAATACGTGCTGAGCGGTACCATTGGTGAGATTGCTGTGCTGGATATTGATGGAGACGGGGAGCAGGAGATTATGACGATTGAGCCGTTCCATGGAACAGAGATCCATATTTATAAGAAGCTGGAGGGAAGCTATCAGCGGGTATATACGTATGAGAATGAGATTGACTTTGCCCATACGCTGGTGGGAGGCACCCTGCGTGGCGTACCGACTTTTCTAGCAGGTGTGCGTCGAAGGGATGCGGAGCTGTTCTATGTGCAGTATAAGGACGGCGCCTTTGTGACGAAGGAAATCGATCGTGGCGTGGGTCCGGCAAATCTGTGTCTGGTTAATGAAGAGGACCGCGATCTGATCGTTGCCGCCAATCATACGGCGAATGAGGCAGCGGTCTATATCGTAGAGGACTAGGAGGTATACGATGCTGGAAGAACTGAAAAAGAAGGTGCTGGAGGCAAATCTACTGCTTCCTAAGTATGGACTGATTACCTTTACATGGGGAAATGTATCTGGGATCGACAGGGAACACGGAATCGTCGCCATCAAGCCGAGCGGTGTGGAGTATGACGACATGAGTGCTGAGGATATCGTTTTATGTGATTTGGAAGGAAATGTGGTGGAGGGAAAGCTGAAGCCAAGCAGTGATCTGATGACACATCTGGAGTTTTATAAGAACTTCCCGAATATCGGAGGAGCCGTGCATACACATTCCCGCTGGGCTACGGCATTTGCACAGGCAGGAAAAGCAATCCCTGCGCTGGGAACGACTCAGGCGGATTATTTCTATGGAGATATCCCCTGTACAAGGCAAATGAGTGAGGCGGAAATCCATGGGGAATATGAGCTGGAAACCGGACATGTAATCGTGGAAACCTTCAAGCAGAAAGGGATTGATCCCAACAGTATGCCGGGGGTGCTGGTACACAGTCATGGACCGTTCAGCTGGGGAAAGGATCCGTTTGAGGCAGTGCACAATGCCGTTGTGATGGAGGAGTGCGCCGCTATGGCATTTGTGAGTGTGATGCTGCAAAATGGAAGTAAACAGCCGATGCAGCAGGTATTGCTGGATAAGCACTTCAAGCGCAAGCATGGTCCCAATGCCTACTATGGACAGGGGAGCTCCTCATGAGAGCATATGAGCTGGGACAATATGAGAAATCCATGCCAAACACCCTGTCATGGAAGGAAAAGCTGCAGCTGTGCAGAGAATTCGGCTTTGATTATCTTGAAATGAGTGTCGATGAGAGCGACGAAAAGCTTGCACGGCTGCAATATACCAGGGAAGAACGCGGGGCTATTGTGCGGGCCATGGAGGAAACCGGTGTGCGGATCCATTCCATGTGTCTGAGTGGACACCGTAAGTATCCTCTGGGGCACCCGGATGAGCATATACAAAAAAAGGCTCTTCAAATCATGGAGGCTGCAGTACAGCTGGCAGATGATCTGGGAATCCGTATCATACAGCTGGCAGGCTATGATGTATATTATGAAGTGGGCAGCGAACAGACAAAGCAGAATTTCATCCGCAATCTGCGACATTGTGTGGAACTGGCAGCGAAAAAGGGAATCCTGCTGGGCTTTGAGACGATGGAAACACCGTTTATGGATACGGTGGAAAAAAGCATGCACTATGTTCAAGAGGCTGCTTCTCCCTATCTGGGCGTATATCCGGATATGGGGAATCTGAAAAATGCGAGTCTGCTTTACGGGAAGAATGTAAACGAAGATATCCGGACGGGAAAGGGTCATATTGTGGCGGCACATTTAAAGGAAACTATTCCCGGTCATTATCGTGAAATACCGTTTGGCAGTGGTCATACGGAGTTTGTGGAAAACATAAGAGAGCTGAAGCAGCAGGGTGTACGGATGTTTGTAGGGGAATTCTGGTACACGGGGAATTCTGACTGGCAAAAGGTATGCACACATGCCTCTGCCTTCCTTCGTGATAAGCTGGATCAGGTTTTTGTATGAGCGGCTTTTCGGATATCCGGCTTGTTGTTGCCGATCTCGACGGTACGCTGCTGGATGATGAAAAGCAGCTGGATGCCGGAATCGTTGACGTGATAAAGGAATTAGCGAAACGCGAAATCATGTTCACACTGGCAAGCGGGCGCAATATTCATATTATGAAGCCATATCTGAAGGAGCTGTCTCTGCAGCTTCCCTTTATCGCAAATAACGGAGCGAACATGTTTCAGGGGGATGCCTGTATATATGAGAAAAGCATGGAATCCGTAGAGCTGGCATTTGCTTTCCAGCAGCTGCAGCAACAGGATATTCCATGTATTGCTTACACAAACGATGTTGTTTTTACAACCTCACTGCAGGATGCGCGGCTGCAATTTTTTCTGAATCGTCTGCGTGGAAAAACAATGGTGAAACAAGCAGGCAATGATTGGGATATGCTGGAGCATGCCATCTTCAAGGTGGTTATGGTCGCAAAGAATGCGAATGTGATGGAGCCTGTTCTGCATACGATCAATGCACATTGTGAAAGCCTGCATGCTGTACGCAGTGAGGATGATGTATACACGATCACACATGTGGATGCGACAAAGGGAAAGACGCTGGAACGACTGATGGAGCTGCTGCATGTACAGCCGAAGCAGACGATGGTGTTTGGTGATAACTTCAATGATGCGACTATGTTTTCCACAGCCGGAATCAGTGTTTGTATGGAAAATGGTCAGTCAGAGGTAAAGGAAATGGCGGATTATATCGCAAAGGCGAATACGGAGCAGGGAGTCAGCCGGTTTTTGAAGGAATATGTGTTAAGGTAGGGCAGTATTAAATCTGATATGTTTAAAAAGGTTCACAGGTTATAAAGTCAACGTGTGAATCTTTTTGTGTCTTATATACTTGTGAAGGATCTGGTTAGTAGTTGAAAAAACTGATTTTGGCGATATGAGTATAGCCCTGTAACGATAATTCTACGTGCATGGTCGACAACAAAATAGATATCATCATAACTTGATATTTTGATTTTAATTTGTATGTCTTTCCTTATAGTCTTAATTTTGGGATAGATTGTTTTTCAAAACTGTTTACCGTGCAGAAAAATATAAATACTCACTCACGTTTGGTAAAGCATAGATATAAAAAGCACATGTTTCTATGTGAATCTTTGTGAAATTTCAAAAAAATCTTCTGTTCTGCAACAAAGTGTGTTATGATGAGGTTGCTTAAATTCAAGGCTAACGCGATACTTAGGGATGAACAATAAGTATCGCTTTTTCATGCCTGATAGAAAGAAGAGAACATGAAATTTCAAACATTACATATAACAGAGCCTATTTTAAAGGCTGTTAAAGAACAGGGATATGTTGATCCCACACCAATTCAGGAACAGGCAATACCCTACGCTTTGCAGGGTCGTGACATTCTCGGCTGTGCACAGACCGGTACCGGAAAAACAGCAGCATTTTCCATTCCGACAATTCAATTGTTAAAGAAGCATTATAAACAAAGCATCCGCTCCCTAATCGTAACACCGACCAGAGAGCTTGCCATACAGATTCAGGAAAACATCACAGCGTATGCCCAATATACAACAATACGCAGTGCCGTCATCTTTGGTGGTGTACCGCAGAAGCCGCAGGAACGTATTTTGAAGGCCGGAGTGGATATTCTGGTCGCAACACCCGGTCGATTGAATGATCTGATTCAACAGGGCATAATTGACATCAGCCATATTGAAATCTTCATACTGGATGAAGCAGACCGTATGCTGGATATGGGATTTCTTCCGGATGTAAAGCGGATTATCGCAAAGCTGCCCAAAAGGAAGCAGACATTGTTTTTCAGTGCCACCATGCCTTCAGAAATCCGTAAACTTGCCCAGTCCTTACTGCATGAGCCTGTCAGCATTGAGGTGACGCCGGCATCAACTACAGTGGAAAAGATCGATCAGAGCCTGTATTATGTGGACAAAGCAAACAAAAAACGCCTGCTGTTAAAGCTTTTACAGAAGAACCGCGTACAAAATGCACTTGTATTCACAAGGACGAAAAGCAATGCAAACCGTCTAACAAAGTATCTGAATGAAAACGGTGTAACAACCGGTGTGATTCATGGAAATAAATCTCAGAATGCGCGTCAGCAGGCATTGTTGCAATTCAAGGAAGGAAAAAGCCGGGTACTTGTTGCTACAGACATCGCCGCAAGAGGAATCGATGTTCAGGAGCTGAGTCATGTATTTAACTTTGATATCCCCAATGAGGCTGAAGTATATGTACATCGCATCGGACGTACCGGCAGAGCCGGCAGACAGGGCTGTGCCATTGCATTCTCTGACTGCAATGAAGCAGAGTATGTAAAGAACATCGAAAAGCTGATTCGTATGCACATACCGGTTGTGGAGGATCGCGAGTTTCCAATGCGTAATCTGGAGCCTGCGGCATCTGCAAAGTCGCAGAATAGAAGAAGGCAGAAACCCGCAGCGAAGCCTTCCGTATCCAATCGAAGCGAGAACCGCAGTGCTGCAGTGAAGCACCAAACATCGGCAGCTGCACCAAAGCGGAACAACCGCAGACGCAGACCGCAGTCACAAAAGCAGCCGGCACATACAGCATAAATATAGTAAAAAGCCATCGAATATTCTGGTTCATCGATGGTTTTTATCTGTCTTTAAGAATCATAGCGTGTCATCCATTTTCCCTTACGATAATACAGGAACAGCCATAGGGCACTGGCAATCCAGGTCAGCGGCCATCCCATAAAGACGACACCGATATCATGAAACAACGGTACACTGGTTAGAATCCATGCCATACGCAGCCCGCACCAGCATGTGACCATAACGATCATAGGCACTGTCGTGATGCCTGCGCCACGAATGATACCGTTAAAGGCATGGGATATTGCCAGGAAGATATAGCCCGGTGCGAGTACATGCATCATATACAGTCCATAATTAATCACTGTCGGATCACTGGAGAAAATCGCAAGAACGTTAGGACCTAACATCAGCAGCAGGGCAGAAATGCAGACAATCGTTAGGACACTCATGAGAATGCCGGTCTTTGCACCCTGCTTTACCCGGTCATATTTTTTAGCCCCCATATTCTGTCCGGTAAACGTGGTCAGTGCCATGGAATAGCTCATAACCGGAAGTATGGCAAAGCCGTCGATCTTGGTGTAGGAGCCGCAGCCTGCCATTGCCAGAGAACCGAAGGCGTTGATGTTGCTTTGCACGATAACATTGGAAAAGGAAACGATGGCATTCTGCAAACCGCTGGGAAGTCCCAGTCGGACAATTTCATAAAGCATATGCTTGTGAAAGCGGATATGCTTCAGCTTTACCTGGTATTCTTCTTTGGTACGCATAAGCAGAAGCATGGTTAATACAGCACTGATGGTCTGTGCAATCAGCGTGGCCCATCCGACTCCAGCAATTCCCATGTGAAAGACGATGACGAACAGCATATCCAGAATAATGTTGGTGACGGAAGACACGATCAGAAAGTACAGCGGATTTCTGGAATCACCCACTGCCCGCAGGATACCGCTTCCCATGTTGTAAACCATCACAGATAAAATGCCCAGAAAATAAATACGCAGATACAGCACGGAGCTTTCCATGACATCACTTGGTGTTCCTACCCATTGCAGTACATAAGGAGAAATAAGTACGCCAATCAGCGTCATGACAAGACCTGCCGCAAAGGTCAGTGCCAGCGAGGTATGCACGGCGATGTGCAGCTCTTCTTTTTTTCTTGCCCCGAAATAGCGGGAGATGATGACGCCGGCCCCAACCGCAAGTCCCATGAAAAAGCTGACAAGTAAATTGATGACAGGCGCACTGGAGCCTACAGCCGCAAGTGCCTGTGCCCCGATATAATTCCCCACAACAACGGAATCCACTGCATTATACAGCTGCTGAAACAGATTTCCCAGCAGCAGTGGTATGGAAAACAGCAGAATTTCCTTCCAGATGACTCCCTCAGTCATCAAACCTCTGTTTATTGACTTCTCTTTATTCATTCTACTACCCCTTTGATATTTGTATCTTATTATACGCCTGTTTGGTTCAGAGGTAAATGTTAAAAAAATGAAAAGGATTGGATGTTCAAAGCTGGGACAAACAGGATTGTACAAAAAGATATTCCCCGGGAAATGGATACATAACCCATGAAAGTATACTTTTCCATAATTTTTCATAGAAAAAACATTGTAATTTTACGGTGTATTTGTTATCGTATAAATGCTCACGCAATCGGATTCATATGATATACTATAATAGGACAGGAAAGAGGTCATAATCATGGAAAATAATGAAATACTGGACCTGCTGGAACAGGAATACCTGCAGGAATACAGGAAAATACAAAATCGACTTCTTAAAAAAATAAGAGAGAGCAGCTATCTGAATGTGGAGCTGCATGACATTGCGAATCAGCTGTATACTGCCCAGCTGCGAAGCCTGCAGCCGCAGGATATTTACAATGGGGATGAAACAGCCTTTATCAATGGGATTGTGCGCAATGTACCGGAGCCGCTGTTGTTGAAAAACAAAAAAAGCAAGGCCGGAAACCGTGCGGTGATTAGTATACTGGTGGCTGTAATCATTATGATCAGCTTTTATGCTATCAGCCGCAGTGTGGCAATCGACGATCAGCGTAAGGCAATGGGCTATCTGCAGGAATCCAGCAATTATCGTACGATACAGCAGGAAATAAAAGAAGAGGTTGTGTATACCTTTCAGCTGAAGGATGTGTCCTCCAACGAGGGACAGAAGGTTTATGAGAGTGAAGGAAATACGATTTATCTTTCTGATGTGGAGGAAGAAACCGATGCCTATCTTATCTATTTTGAGGCAAGTGGGGAATTCAGCACACAGGGCGGAAGTATTGTCTCTGTTGTTTCCCATGACATAGAGAAAAAGCATAAGGCTTATGAGCTTGAGGGTAGTGTAAATGTTATCCTTGACAGCGGTATGCAGGAGCTTCCATGGATGTATCTGAGCGTCAATAAAACAAAGAATAAGGATGAATACGGCTTCCGTTTAAGCAAAGCTCTGGTTGCGGGACAATCAAGTGTAAAGCTTCAGCTGAAGGATTTAGTGAAAACTACATGGACACACAAATAGTGTGTCCTTTTAGGCAGTCGTGGTAAAATAAAATTATAAGAAGGTCATGTAAACACTGTTATGAATATCAGTTACATGACTTCTTTTTATATCTTGGATTATTGCTGATGTCGCTTAAAATCCAGGTTTATAGGAAATAACATATTATATACTGGTTAAGCTTATAGGCAAAGAATTCAAGAATTTCATATCGCTTATAATAACAAATATAATAGCAGAATTAGCAATGCCAGTATGCTGTGCGCAAACAAGCCTTTTGCATAGCTTCTCGCATTCTCATATAATTGTTTGTTGAATTCTTCGTTTTTGCTGTTTAATTCTCTTAAACGCTTTCTTTCGTTATCCGTCATCATGCATACCTCCATATGAAACATAAGCTTGTGAGAAACAGCAGGACAGTTTGAAAAAACTCATTGCTTTCATGATACGGTGACACTTCTTTGCTGTTACTCTTTTTGTATACACTTACTTCAATAATATACTAATTGTTTCTAAAAAAACATGCAATACTTTAAGAAAAAGAGGATACGGAAACGGAAAAATTAACGTAAATTCCATATCGGTAAGGGCATTCTACATCGATAAATATGACGGGAACGATGGAACAAAGCATTTATCTATATGTTACTATTATCCCTGTATCTTTTACATCCGTTATCAAAGCAGCACTTTACGATTTTATTTGCACATTCAGGTGTAATTGTTAATCTGTTCTTAATGTGAAAGCAATCTTATAATGTGGATGTAAGCGATACCGAAAACAAGAAAGGAGAATCCTGTATGAGATTATATTCCATAATGAAAGACTTTCTGACAATGAAGGAATACCTGCCCATGGAATATTTCATGAAGCGATATGATGTATCCAGAAGAACGATACAGAATGATCTGTCATATCTGATACAGATTTCTTCAAGAAACGGGTATCAGCTGCACATGCGCAGGGGGAACGGATATCTGCTTGAAGTAGTCAATGACCGTCTGCTGGATGAATTTATGAAATCGCTCGAGCATGAAACGATGTTTGACATGAAGGACCGCGTCAAGAACATGATGGCGTATCTGACATTGCAGGAAAGCTATGTTTCCATGGATCGTATGGCAGAGCAGTTTCAAATCAGCCGTACCTCAGTAAAAAAGGATTTACAGGAAGTGGAAAAGCAGCTGCAAGCTCATCATTTGCAGCTGGAAAAGAAAAGCCATTACGGCATCCGTATCCGTGGAGATACACAGCATATTCGAAAGCTGATGAGCGAGCTGTATTTTGATGGGAATACCTTTATCACGCAGGAGCTGGAAAAGGAGGATGCTTCCTTTAGCCGGATTCATGAGGTGCTGGTACACAGCATTGAGCAGGAGCATCTCAATATCAATTACAATGAATTGAAAAATGTTATCGTATGGCTGAAGGTCACGCTGTATCTGGCGCAGATTCGAAAAGAGGAACGATATCATCCAAATGAGCGTAAGGATGCCTGTGAACGGGTCGGGGCAGAGGTCATACAGACCGTGGAAGGCTTATTCACCTATGGTATATCAAAAAAGACCTATCAGCAGTTTCTTGAGGTGCTGCGAATCAATATTCGTCAGATGGTACCGGCCAGCTCCTTCAGCGTCAGTCTGCGGGAGGATATCGACCAGTTTCTGCATGAATGCGATGAGGTATATGGAACAGAATTCAGTGAGGACGAGGTATTTAAAACATCACTGCTTACCCATGTATCCCTATTGATCGACCGGCTGCATCAGAAAATATCGTATAAGAATAATCTGATCAGTGAAATCTGTATTCGCTATCCGATGATTTTCAACATTGCCATACGCTTTGCGGATATGCTGAAGGAAAAATATGATGTTGAGGCGACGCACGATGAGGTCGGCTTTGTAGCGACGCATTTTGCGGCTCACATGGAAAAGGAACGCGAGCTGCGTATCCGACGGTTTAACCGAATCGGCGTCGTCTGTTCCACCGGCGGGGGCAGTGCCTATCTGATCAAGCTTCAGATCGAATCGCTGTTTGTCAAGGCAGAGGTGGAAACCTTCAGCTTTCTGCAGCTGGAGGAGCTGGCAGCTTTTCAGCCGGACCTGATTTTTACCATCGTCCCTTTGAATCGGGAATTCAGTGCTCCGATTATCTATATCAAGGAGCTGCTGGATGATCAGGATCTGATTCGTATTCGTCAGGTGCTGCAGTTTGATAATTGTGATTCCCTGAGCATTGCAGATGTGGATTCCTATATCTATTCACTGTTCAGCCGTGATTTTTTCCAAATCAGTGAGGAAACAGACTATCCGGCTCTCTTGAAGCAGATGGCGGATCAGCTGGAAACCTGTGGCTATGGCGGTGCGCATTATGCGGATTACGTCATGGAACGCGAGTCTTATATGAGTACCGTGTATGCACATGGTGTTGCTATACCGCATCCGATTCAGATCATTGCGGAAAAGAATATGATTTCTGTCTGCATATTGCATAAACCGCTGTGGCATGAGGGCAAAGAGGTACGCATCATCTTTATGATATCCCTGACGAGAAGCAGCTATGAGATGCATAAGGATATCACCCGCAAGCTGTATCAGCTTATGAAGGATGAAAAGCGTCTGGAACGGGTGTTAAGCAGCAGGACGCTGGAGGAGCTGCTGATTGTTATGAAGGAACTGGATGGAGGAAGTATATGAAAGAAGAGTTACTGGTACGCCTGTCTAATGCGGATGCGGTTGCTTCCAAAGAGGGGGAGGTACGCGCCATATTGAAAGAGGAATTATCCGCATACAGCGATGAAATCACATACGATACGCTTGGCAGCATTTCCTTTCACAAGAAGGGGACAGCTGAAAAACCGCTGAAAATCATGTTTTGCGCCCATATGGATGAGGTCGGCTTTCTTGTGCGGCATATATCAGATATCGGTTTTGTATATCTGATTGCGCTGGGCGGCGTTCAGCAGAAGAGCATGGAAATGCAGGAGGTAAGGATTACCACGGCCTTTGGAGCGAAGGTGTCCGGTATTCTGAACATTACGACAGATGAAAATCACCATGTCAGGGAGCTGTATGTGGATTTGGGCTGTGACAGTCGCGAAGAGGTTGCGGCACTCGGTGTGGAAATCGGCAATATGGTCTGCTTTGCCAGCAGTGCACATCCCTTCAACCACGAGCATGTATATGCCGGCAAGGCGATGGATGATCGCAGCGGCTGCTATGTGCTTGCACAGGCGATGAAGCGTCTTCATGCGCTGCCACTGGAAAATGAAATCATTCTGTGTGCAACCAGCAGTGAAGAGGTAGGTGTGCGCGGAGGGAAAACAGCAGTATATAAGGAAGAGCCGGATATCGTCTTTGCGCTCGATGTGGCAAACCATCCAGAGCTGTCAAGAAACCATACCAATCACCGTATGTTGGGAAAGGGCTGTATGCTGGTGCATTATGATAAAACACTGGCACCGAATGAGAAGCTGCTGGCGTTTGTTAAAGAAATTGCACAAGCCCACAATATTCCATACCAGTGTGATATGTTCAGCGGTGGAGGTACCGACGCGGGCAATGCAGGAATCAGCCGCAGTGGTACGCTCGCTATGGTCATCGGAATACCGCTGCGCTATTGCCACGGCTCCTGGAGTCTGGTGAATACACGGGATTTGGATCATACAATAGAGCTGGTCGTACAGCTGGCGAACGCATTGACGAAAGAGAGAATCGAAGCATTTACTGCATATTAACGAGGAGGAAACGAAATGAATCAGTTGGAACAGGAAATCGTAGGCATGATTTCAGCTGCCGGAGATAGCAAGGCAAAAGCATTTGAGGCTTTGAAAATGGTAAAGGAAAGTCGTTATGTTGAGGCACGCGAGCTGCTTGCCCAGGCGAGAAAGATAGATCTGGAGGCACATAAAATCCAGACAAAGCTCATCACTGCAGAAATGAGTGACAGCGATGAGAAACCTGAAATCGGGTTGTTGATGGTTCATGCGCAGGACCATTATATGACTTCTCAATTAGCGAGAGATCTGATTGAGGAAATGATAAATGTGTTTGAAGCAAAGGAGGGTAACTAACATGAAAATCGTATTGTGCTGTGCAGGAGGCTTCTCTACAACCATGCTGATGGATAGCATGAAGAAAACTGTCAAGGACAGTGCCAAGCTGAACATTGATGATTTCCAATTTACTGCAATACCGGTAGATTTGCTGCAGAGTGAAGTGGAAGGTATGGATGTACTTGTCATCGGACCGCAGATTGCACACAAAATCGACTACATCAAGCCGATCATCGATCCGTACCATATTCCTTATGTTATCGTAGATAAAGATACATATGGAAAAATGGATGGTGCCACGGTTATGAAAATGGCATTGATCGCAAGAAAAAAAGCAGATATGCAGAAATAATTCTGAGGGGAATTATAAAAAAGAAAGCGAGAGTGGAAACATGTTTGATAAATTTGAGGCATTTATGAATAAATATCTGACGCCGATCGCCAATAGGATGGATAAACAGGTGCATCTGAGTGCAATCAAAAAAGCGATGGTAGCGATGACACCGCTGCTGATTATCGGAAGCTTCTGTTTGATTCCGGAGGCAATTCCGAATATGATCGGTGCAGAGAATCCGGTATCGCAGTGGATCACAGCCAATCTGGATATCATTTATATTCCGTTTAATGTCGGGATGAGTCTGATGTCTTTGTATGTGACGGCTATTATCGCCTACCATTTGGCGAATTCCTATAAGCTGGATGTTCCCGGCTGTATGAGTATGGGGATTATTGCCTTTTTGATGATGGCAGTGGAATATACGGAGGATGGCGGTATTTCCGGGACCTATTTAGGTACCAAGGGGCTGTTTGCCGCTATGTTTGCGACGATTATTGCGGTAGAGCTGTATCGCTGGTGTATTAAAAAGCATTTTACCATTAAGATGCCGGAGTCCGTACCTGATTTTGTATCACGTTCTTTCGAAATGATTCCGATTTCTGTTATCGTTATCGGTTTCTTCCTGATTATCCGCGTTGTATGTGTGAATGTATTTGAAACCATACCGCCGATGATCTTCACCAACCTGTTAGCACCGTTGGTAGGCTCCATGGATAATCCGCTGGCCTTCACCTTCCTGCAGATGATGAGCTGTCTGTTGTTCTTCTTCGGTATTCATCCATCTGTATTGAGTCCGATTACCAGTCCGATTTCCACACAGTTTCTGGCTGACAATATCGCTAATTACAAGGCACATCTGCCGCTGGAGCATTTCTATACCGGTGGTGCGATCTCTGCTTTCGCAAACTTCACGGGAACCGGAGTCACCTTTGGTCTTGTATTCTGGTGCATCTTCTCAAAGGCGGCGGCACAGAAGAAAATCGGCCGTGTAGCTTTGATTCCTGCATTATTCGGTATCAATGAACCGATTCTGTTTGGAGCGCCAATCGTATTGAACCCGCTGTTCTTTATTCCTTATGTTATCGGAGGGGCGATTCTTGGAACCTTCCCGCACTGGCTGATGGATATGGGACTGCTGAATATGCCGGTCTTCAATCCTCCATATGTCGGAGTCTTCCTGGAGGGCTATCTGGTCAACCTGGATTGGAGAACCATTGTAGTAAATGCTATTCAGATGCTTGGTTCTATTGCACTGTGGTATCCGTTCTTCAAGCTGTATGAAAAGCGCGAGCTGGAAAATGAAAAAGCTGTGGAAGCACAAAAGAGTGTGATCTCCGCAGAGGATGAAGCATTGCTGAACGATTTGGATCTGGATTTCTAAAGACGCAGTATTGGTAAGGCAGGCGCAGGTCTGCCTTATTTAAAAATTAGGAAAGGGGTGCTGTGCAATGGCAAAGCGCTTAGGAAAGCTGCAAACATTTCTGCAGGAGCAGAAACTGGATGCATTGCTGATCAAAAGTAAAACAATGAAAAAGTATATGGACACACTGACAGGGAGCGGCTGTCAGATTCTGCTTATGAAGGATCGGGGGTTTCTGATTGTTGATGGCCGTTATCTGGTAGAAGCAAATGAGCGGGAGCATGAGTTACAAATCGTGCAGCATAAGCCGCATACCGGTGGAAACGGATATCTTGGTGTTGTTGAAGAGCTGCTGCACAAACATTCCTGTAAAAGCATGGGGGTGGAAAGCTCACAGCTGCTGGTAAAGGAATACTGGCGTATGGAGGCTCTCGGTGTGGATATCCGCCTGCTGGATGAGGAAATTCATATGCTGCGCATCTGCAAGGATGAAGAGGAACAGCGTCTTATGCAGGAGGCAGTGGATATCACAGACGATATTTATCAAAGAGTCATCCATCATCTGCATATCGGTATGAGTGAATATGAAATATCTGCTTTGCTGCAGTATTATGCGATATCCGCCGGTGCAGCGCAGATGTCCTTTGAAACAATCGTAGGGACCGGAGAACGCAGTGCCCTGCCGCATGGACGCCCGACAGGAAGGAAGATTCGTGCGCATGAGCCGATCCTCATGGACTTCGGTATTCAATATAAAAATTATCAGTCTGATATGACAAGAGTCTGCTTTATCGGTAAGCCGAAGCCGGAAATTGCAAATATTTATCATATCGTTCTGGAAGCACAGCTTGCAGGTATTCGGGCGATGAAACAGGGGGCAGTGGCGTGTGAAGTAGACAACGCTGCACGCGCAGTTATAACGCGCGCAGGCTATGGGGAATATTTTACACACGGTCTGGGACATGGCCTTGGAATCGGCGATGGCTGTGAATATCCGATTCTGAATGAAACGGGTACTGTTGTTTTACAAAACGGTATGATGATGTCCTGTGAGCCGGGAATCTATCTTCCGGGAATCGGCGGAATTCGCATAGAGGATGATGTGGTAATCAGAGATGGTATCGGTGTAGCGATGAATAAGACGAGCAAGGAGCTTTTGATTCTGAAGGAGGATGCAGTACATGAAGTATGATTTTGATGAAGTGATCGAGCGCAGGGGCACCTATTGCACACAATGGGATTATATCGAAGACCGCTTTGGGGAAAAAGACCTGCTTCCGTTTTCTATTTCCGATACGGACTTTCGGATTCCCAAGCCGATCAGTAATACGATTAAAAGGATCGCCCAGCACGAAATCTACGGCTATACGCGCTGGAATCATCATGATTTCAAGGAGAGTATCACCGGATATTTTCAACGGCGTTTTCAATGCCATATGGAAGAGGATTGGATATTGTACAGTCCAAGTGTCATGTATTCCGTTTCTCTTCTGCTTCGGCTGTTATCAAAACCGAAGGACCGCATTCTAAGCTTTAATCCCATGTATGATTCCTTCTTCACGGTAATTGAGGATCAGGATCGCATCCTTGTAAGCCATGAGCTGGTACAGGGGGAGCATGATTTTGAAATCGACTTTGAAAAATTCGAAGAGGATATAAAAGGATGCTCCGTATTTCTCTTATGCTCTCCGCACAATCCTACCGGACGTCTGTGGAGTCGCAGGGAGCTGGACAAAATGGTATCGATCTGCAAGTCGCATGGAACGGCTATCATATCGGATGAAATTCATATGGATATGCAGCTGAGGGGAAAGCATACGCCGATCCTCGATTATATAGAAGATTATGACAAACTGTTTCTGGTCAGCTCCTGCAGTAAGACTTTAAATGTTCCCGGATTGATTGGCTCTTATGCGGTGATTCCGGATCAAAGCATTCGTGATGAATTTCTGTACCAGACAAGAAAGCGCGATTTCCTGAATTCTGCAAGTATCTTCGGAATGTATGCGACTATGGTCGGTTATACGGAATGTGATGATTACATTGATCAGCTGTGCGACTATATCCGCGGAAATATGGAGCTGGTGGAGCAGTTTGTGAAGGCGCATTTCCCGGATATGCGCTTTACTATGCCGCAGGCGACATATCTTGCGTGGATCGATGTCAGCGCTGTGCCGTTTTCAAGTGAGGAGCTGCAGGAAGCTCTGGTGCATATCGGAAAGGTTGCTATCATGAAGGGGGAAACCTATGGCAGCAATGGTAAGGGGTATCTGCGTATGAATTGCGGTTGTCCAAGAGCTAAGCTTTTGGAGGGGCTGCAGCGTATGAAGAAGGCGGTGGATGCCCTATATGAAGAAAAGAGGTAAGAAAATGCAGCTGAATATGACAGGTATTTATACAAAGCTATATGCGATTACCGATCATACGCCGTGTGATGTCGATACACTGAAACGCCTGGGTGCTTATATCGTGGATTGGGTAGTCGGCGGTATTTTTACCGGGCTGCCTGCTGTTCTTTTATACAGCGGATTGACAAAAAAACAGGATATGTTTGGTGGTCTTTATGTTTTTGAATCACTTGGATATGCACGAGGCTGGGCTTTTCTGGCCGGGGCACTCTGTATTTTGTTTGCACTGTTTTATTTTGTATATGTCCCATGGCGCATTTGGCCGGGGCAGACACTGGGGAAGCACATTGCCGGTTATCGAATAGAAAAAACGGATGGTACAGCAGTGGATTTGCTCACATTGCTGAAGCGTCAGGTTATCGGTGGTTTTCTGCTGGAGGGGGCAGCATTTGTCGCATCGAATTATATCCGGCAGCTGGTGACGCTGTCCTTGAGCTATTATGTAGATTATTACTGGCAGATTGCAGGGATGATTCTTACAGCACTGTCCCTTATTCTTGTGATGAAAACTGACTCACATCGTTCACTGCATGATTATCTTGCGAAAACAAAAGTGGCTTGTGTAGAAAAGAGCAGCTAACCGTTCTACTGTCTGATAATAAAGGATTAGACAATAAGGGAATGGGGAATTGCAGAAGGCATGGGCTGCGTATACAGAGGGAAAAGAAAGCAGGTACCTGTAAATAAGGCTCCTGCTTTCTTTTTTTGTACTGTAACATGATAAGCAGTGCTATAGGCTTATTCGCATGTCACATTATAGAAGATACCGCCAAGCTCCGGCAGCTGCTTCAATTCGTCCTTTACCTTTCTCAGAATGATTTTCTCATCCTCATCGGATGTACAGTCAAATACCATCTGAAGTCCCTTTTTGCCCTGATAGGTAAGCGGAAGCTCCATGGATAATACTGCCTGCTTGATTTCCTCGCATTTGGTAACTGATCCAATCAGCAGTTTCATCAAATCCCTTCTTTCTTTTCTCTAGTATAGCACTCGAAGACAAGCTGTAACGAGGCGTTATTTTCACAATAATATGCAAATAAAAGCTTGATTGATATGCAGGAGAAAAGCGTGAAGGGATGAATAATCATACATCCTCGACAGTGTTATTTTATGTGAAACGCAGGTGCTTATCAATCGTGCGCAGTCGTTCTTTTTTTTGCTGAATATATTATAAAGTCCTATGGGAAAAATTAAAAGCCAATGATTTGCCCTGATAATAAAAAAGCAGAAGAAATTCTATGGTGCCAATGCTTTGACATGTATGCTTTATGTACAGGTTCCTGCCTTTTTATGCTGCGTCAGGAATGATAGCCGGCATATACTGCAAAAAGAATGAACTGATGTTTGCACAGCTCTTTTGGTTATGAGTGATACCGCTTTTCAGGAAAGGTGCAGAGATTGCAGAACAGCAGGTCGAATATCGTCTTCAACATCCAGTATATTCATTGCCTCCACAGCACTGACGTTGATTCTCTGCATCAGCTTTTTTACATGGAGAAGGGTTGCTTCCGCTTTGCCTTCTATCTTTCCTTCCGCTTTTCCTTGTTGTAAGCCTTGTTCCAGCCCTTTTACCAGCCCTTGTTCCAGCCCTTGCTCCAAGCCCTTTTCAATACCTCGCTGTTCGATAAAATCACTAAAGTTGCACATATCCATGACCTCCTTACCAATCTCTCTTTCCATGAGTATACCATACTCCTTCTGTAATTGTTCCTTTTTATCCACGATTGCGAGATTTTTTATGAACAATATTTTTAACAGCTCTAGCAGCCTCTGCTTGTTCTCATCCTCCTGCTCTACTGCATCCGGAATATCCTGCGCTTTACGAATGCCTTCCTTCTTCGGATACACCATGACCGCCGTTATCAGGTCATAGTCCTCCTTTTCCGCATGCCATATCTTTGTTTCACATGTTTCCTGTATCCTATACGTATTGATGACATCATTTTTCTGATTGTCATGGCCGATACAGATCCAGATAGAGCATACCTTCTTGATTTTGTCATAATCGGAATGCTGAAAACCATCCCTTGGATGCTTCTGCTTTGCCATCAATCTGCCGCAGTAATACAATGCACGCTTGATCAGTGGATAGCCTGGATTATCCCTTGCCTGACTTTCCAGATTGATGATCATACGAAGTCTGTCTTCTGTGTCTGTGTTCTTTCGGGTATCATTTTGCTTCAAGGGTAGCGCCGCTTCAAACTGGATATCGTATCTGATTTGTGCCCCCGGTATGGATTCGTCGCTGACCTCTATCTGCTGATCATCAATGTATTCACAATCTGCGGTGTTCATGGTAGATAATTCGATATAGGACGGTATATCCTCCAGTGGAATATCTGCATATTCCGGAATGCAGCCCTTCATAACATAGGCGAGTATCTGTTTATTTGACAAAAGCTTTTTACAATACATATCATATGCTTTCTTATCATCGTAATGGCTGATGACAGAAGCAGTTTCTGTATATTTCTTCATAATCATATCCCTTCTTTCCTGTATTGTTGTATGTGCTTAGGAATATGATCAGGTGGTGCTCTTTCTCTGCTGTTATTTTCATAGGAATCCAGAAGTGCCTGCCGCTTGCTTTCACAACCAATAATTTGTGAATCAAAAACAAGGCAGTCACCGCCGACAAGTGGCGTTTAATTGCAGCGTATTGCTTCGGGTAAGAAAAGAATAACTTAAGCTGTTGAAAGCATAAGAAAAAACGCTTCTAGCAGGCTGTTGAGCTACGGAAAGGCCGGGGCTTTTGCGGATGGATCGTAAATGGATAGATCGTATTTATTATATAATTCCTCATGGGTCAGCCCCTCCTTTTTTTCGTATCTACAGTCTAACACATATCCTCATGAAAATACAGAAAAAAATCCCGATCCACCTTCTGAAAAAGATTGGATGAATGCTCTTGTATACGCTCTTGAACGAGGAACAGCAAATATACCCGGCTGTTTCTGCTTACTACTGATGTTGCCTGTATTTCTGTAAACATCGCGGAGATGATATGCCGGTAATATCAGGAATAAGATTAAGGATGAATCAATAAATAGATGATTCCGTCTCATAAAACTCCCTCTGCATTGTCTGAGAAAACAGTACTGCTCTACTCTATTTGGAAAAAGTCAAAATATGACTTTACTTTCACCATTTCCCCATGATATAATCAGTAAACGGGTAGAAATCTCTACTCCCCGCTCTATACATAACGGATATAGGGCCTTAAGACCACGAGGAGGTGTACAGAATGAAAAAATACGAAATCATGTACATCGTGAACGCATCTTTGGATGATGCAGCACGCACTAAACTGATGGACAGTTTCCACAAGATTATTACTGACCACGAGGGTACTATCGATAAGGTAGACGAATGGGGCGTGAAAGAGTTCGCGTATGAAATCAATCACATGAAAAAAGGTTACTATGTTGTCGTAAATGCAACTGCCAACAACGAAGGAATTCACGAATTCGAGCGTCTGGCACGTATCAACCACAGCATCGTACGTTATATGATTATCAAAACTCAGGACGAAGAGTAAGACTTAGGAGGATGGACATATGATCAATAGAGTCGTATTAGTCGGTCGTTTAACGAAAGATCCTGTCTTGCGTAAGACTGCAAATGGTGCATCTGTTGTTTCCTTTACTGTAGCATGTACCCGTCGTTTCAAGCAGGAGGGACAACCGGATGCTGATTTTATCAACACGGTTGCCTGGAATAAAACAGCGGATATCGTATCACAGTATACACATAAAGGTTCTCTGGTCGGTGTGGAAGGAAGAATCCAGACGCGCAGCTATGATGATCAGAGCGGTAAACGCGTTTATGTAACAGAAGTTGTCGCAGACAGCGTACAGTTTCTGGAAAGCAAAAGCGCAGCTGCAAGCAATGCGAACAGCAATGCCTATGTACCTGACTATGATCAGGGAAGCAATCAGGGCTACCAGAGTGACAACAGCAGCTCTCAGTCCTACTCCAATGACTTTACAAGCAGCGATACACTGGATATCGCAAGTGATGATTTACCATTTTAATGGTAGAAAGGAGATTTTCTATGGCATTCAAAAAACAGCGTATGGGACGTAAAAAAGTATGTTACTTTACGAAAAATAAAATTGAAAGCATCGACTACAAGGATATTGAATTATTGAAAAGATTCATTTCCGCAAACGGAAAAATTATTCCAAGACGTGTAACAGGTACACGTGCAAAATATCAGCGTATGCTGGCTACTGCAATCAAGCGTGCACGCCAGATGGCTTTACTGCCTTACGTAAGCGAATAATATCGCATATTCACTCCATCTGTCGCAGGATGGAGTTTTTTCATAGCTGTATCCCTGCACAGGGCGGCAAGGAGCATTGCTGAGGCACGGCAGAGAAAGGAAGCAGAGGGTATGAACAATCAGACACGTAAGATAACAGAAGGGGCGATGATGTGCGCCATTGTCGGACTGATTCTGTTTATCAACCGACAGCTGGGAAACATGCTGGAATATTTCATGTACTGGGTACTGACCTTTCCCATTCTGGTCTATACGGCAAAATACGGAGTGCGCAATGCACTGGTTCCCTCTGTCAGCATGCTGCTGCTTTCCTTCATGATCAGCTCACCAACAACGATCTTTTATCTCTTTAGCTGCATTGTTGTGGGACTGGTATATGGTGGCGGGGTGAGAAAAGGCTGGAAGAACGGTACGCTGCTTGTTTTCAGCGGTATCTTCACATTTTTTTCCTATCTGGTCACAACTGTTTTGCTTGCAGCTGTATTTGGTTACGATCCGGCAGAGGATATCGAGCTGGTGAAAACCATACTGGAGCTTATGAACATCCATACCGGAATCGATCTCATGAAAACTGTAACGGTCATCGTTGTTCTGGTGGCTGTTCTCATGAGCGTGCTGCAGACGATGTGTATCCACATGATTGGCAACATCCTGCTTTCCCGGCTGCATATCAGGGTACGTCCGATGAACAATATTCTCAGTATTCGTGCTCCGAAATGGAACGGATGGCTGATTCTTGTCATTTGGGTTCTATTTTACAGTGGAAATGTGCTAAAATTAAACCAGGAAGCTTCGACGATACTGCTGGGGGCCTACCTTGTCTGCAAGGTCTATGCAATCGCCTGCGGAGCGATGTGTATCATGGGACTGCTGGTGCTGTTACGAAAGCGCGCATTTGTGTTTCTGTTGATGATTGCAGTCTTTGTGCCCTATGTACAGGATGTCATTGCCGTAATCGGCATTGCGGATATCCTGTTTCTGCTGAGAGATAAAATGAAACGAGGTGTCATAAATGGATCGTTTGGAAAATTTTAAGGTTCAAATCGCAATTATACTGATTGCGGAAGCTGCGGCATTGTTTGTGCTGTATATGGCCGGGATTCCGGGTCTTCAGATTCTGCCCATGACGATTCTGCTGATTCTGAATATCCTTGTCATCATTTGGATCGTATTGAAGTATGAGCGTGATAAGGAACAGCGTGATATCGATATCTCCCATATTCTGGGACATGATGCCAAGGATGCCCTGTCCTTTGGCGAGGTCGGTATCATTACGTATGATGAGCAGTACAATGCGACATGGATCAATGAGTTTCTGGAGGAGCGCTCTGTTAATGTTGTTGGAAAAAAGCTGACCAGCTGGATTCCGGAGATTACAGATCTTTTCAACGGCTCTGTGGACGAGCTGACGGCAAGTGATCCGAATGGGGAATATGTATATGAGATTGCACGCAAGGAAAACGGACAGGTGCTGTTTGTACGGGATATCACTAAGCTGGAAACCATAACAGAACGGTTTAAGAAGGACAGTATCGTTGCCGGATTGCTGCAGCTGGATAATTATATGGAAATTCAGCAGTATGAGGATGAAGGAACCATGGCAACCATCAATACACAGCTGCGTCAGCCACTGGTGGAATGGGCAGGCCGCTACGGGATGTTTATCCGGCGTCTGCGCTCCGATCGCTTTCTCGTCATTTTGAATGAGGCGATTTTCGAACAGGTCGTACAGGATAAATTTGACATTCTGAACACGATACGTAAAAACGCTGAGGATATCGATGTATCCATAACGCTGAGTATGTCGTTTGCCCGTGGTACGGATGATTTCCGTCTGCTGGATACGATGGTGAATGATCTTCTGGAGCTGGCACAGAGCCGGGGCGGTGATCAGGCTGCTGTCAAGAAGTATGGCGAAAGTGTGAAATATTTCGGTGGGAACAGTGAGGCACGTGAAAAACGAAGCAAGGTGCGTGTCCGTGTGATGTCGCAGGCGATCAAGGAAGCCATCATGGAAGCAGACCGGGTGTTTGTCATCGGTCATCAGAATATGGATTTTGACTGCATGGGAAGTGCGCTGTGTATGTCACGGCTGGCTGCTGCCTATAGCAAGGAAGTATATGTGGTATCGGATGGCGGTGGAATCGAACCGCAGCTGCAGGAGGCTTTGATGCTGTACCGGGAGAAGCTGGAGGGACGGCACCGCTTTATCAGTGACGGTGATGCCGCGAAAATGATAGAAAACGACGATTTACTGATTGCCGTCGATCATCACAATCCAAAACAGACGGGAGCTCCGCAGACACTGGAGGCAGCTAACCGTATCGTTGTGATCGATCATCACCGCAGAAGTGAGGACTTCATCGGTAATCCGCTGCTGGTGTATGTGGAATCGAGTGCAAGCTCCGTATGTGAGCTGGCAACCGAATTCCTGCCTTATCAGAACAATAAGGTAAACCTGAGCGAGGAAGAGGCAACACTGATGTATGTCGGTATTCTGGTGGATACCAACCGCTTTAAAACAAGAACCGGAAGCCGTACGTTTGAAGCTGCTGCCTATCTGAAAAATCTGGGAGTTGACCCGATTACGGCAGAGAATCTTCTGAAGGAGGATTTTGATGATTTCGAGGCAAAAACCGAAATCATGAAATATGCAGGACAATATGCGGATGGTATTCTGATCGCCGCAGTTGATAACAACCGTGTAATCAACCGTACACTGATGTCTCAGGTGGCGGACAGTCTGCTGAATATCAAGGATATGGAGGCAAGCTTTGTCATCGGTAATATCGAAAACGGCAAAGTGGCGGTATCTGCCCGCAGTAAAGGGAAGATCAACGTACAGATTATCATGGAGAATATGCATGGCGGCGGACATTTCACGATGGCTGCCCTGCAGAGAGAACAAACAACGGTGAAGGCCGTACAGGAAGAATTGAAACAGATGATAGATACCTATCTGGAAGAAAACAAGGAGGACGACGAAGATGAAAGTGATACTGCTAAGTGATGTAAAGAAGCTGGGAAAGAAAGGGGATATCGTAGAGGTCAGTGACGGCTACGGAAGAAACTTTCTACTGAATAAAAACCTGGCGGTAATGGCAACAAAGAAAAGCATGGAGATTCTGGATGAGCAGAATCTGCAGCATGATCTGGAGGAAAAGCAGAAGGAAGCGGATGCAGAGGACCTGAAAAAGCAGCTTGCGAAGATCACGCTGGAATTCCATGTGAAAACAGGAGAAGGCGGACGTGTGTTCGGCAGTGTTTCCACAAAGCAGATTGTTGCACAGCTGCATGAAACATACGGAATTCATGTGGACAAGAGAAAGGTCATCGATAACGATGCCATCACCTCTCTGGGCTATACGGATGTAAAGGTGGATCTTTACAGAAATAAGGTAATCGGAACCATTCGTGTTCATGTGAACGGATAGGAGGCTTTATGAGTAGAGAATTGCCACATAGCACCGAGGCGGAACAGTCCATTCTCGGTGCAATGATGATTTATCCCAGCGTAACCAGCGTTGTATATGATCAGGGGCTGGATGTGCGAGATTTCTATCTGGATATCCATCAGCGTATATTCTCTGCCATGATGGATATCACGGACAGCGGTAAGCCGGTGGATGTCACCACGCTGATTGCCCGTTTACAGGATATCGAGCAGCTGAATCTGGTCGGCGGTGCTGACTATATCATCAAGCTGAGTGATACGGCGATATCCAGCGCCAACAGTGTGTATTATATTGAAATGATCAAAAGCAGAGCACATCTGCGACGCTTAATCGAAGCAGCCGAACAGATTGCCGAGGACGGCTTTGATACAGCAAATGATCTGGATGAAATCATGGATAAGGCGGAACGGGATATCCTCGGTGTTACGCGCAGCCGTCGTGCCACTGATTTCAAAAGCAGCCGGGAGGTTGTTTCCAATGTCATGCAGGAGCTGATTCGTCTGCGCTCCAGTGATAACCGTGTAACCGGAATCAAGACCGGCTATACCGACCTTGACCGTATGACCAACGGCTTTCAGCGTGGCGATTTGATTATTCTTGCGGCCCGTCCGGCGATGGGAAAGACTGCCTTCGCGCTGAATCTGGCGTTGAATGCATCCTTTTACAATCCCGGGGCAATTGCCATCTTCTCACTGGAGATGCCGGCGGAGGCATTGATGAAGCGTATTCTGAGTGCCAAGTCCGCAGTGGAATCCAATAAGCTGAGAAGCGGTGCTATTCTGGATGATGAATTCAGCAAGCTGAACGAAGCGGCGAATGAACTGATGGCCAGCAAGCTGTTTGTGGATGACAGCTCCAATATCAAAATATCCGAGGTGTTCTCCAAATGCCGTAAGCTGAAAAGTGAGCATGGTCTTGATCTGGTCGTCATTGACTACCTTCAGCTGATCAGCGGAAGCGGAAAAAGCGGAGATAACCGCCAGCAGGAAATATCGGAAATTTCCCGTTCCCTGAAGGGACTGGCCAGAGAAATGGAATGTCCGGTGATCGCACTTTCACAGCTGTCGCGTTCCGTGGAAACCCGTCCCGACAAGCATCCGATGCTGTCCGACCTTCGTGAATCCGGAGCCATCGAGCAGGATGCCGATATCGTCATGTTTCTGTATCGTGATGCCTATTATGCGAAGGATGATGAGGCGGAACAAAACAATCCGACCGATCAGACCGATCTTGATATTGCCAAGCACCGTAACGGTGCGACAGGCAAGGTGGAGCTTGCATTTCAGAAATCCATATCTGCCTTCTTCAACATCGCACACGACGGATTCTCATAGTGTCAAATATTTGTTATATAACTTTTTGCATATTGCATGTAGATAGCATACCGGCTGTGATGCGACAGCCTGTTTCTTCCAAGGGCTCAAGGAAGTGGACATATCGTATAAGAAAAGGGGGCCGCATATGAAATTTGCACTACTGGCCAGCGGTTCCAAAGGTAACTGCTGTCTGATAAAACATAAGGATACCAAACTGGTCATTGACTGTGGAACAACGCGAAAATATCTGAAAAGCTGCTTCGAACAGATCAGCTATGATCCCATGCAGAGCAATGCACTTCTGATTACGCATACACACAGCGACCATGTCGCACAGATGAAGCTGTTTGACCCCATACCAACATATGCGACACAGGATATCGCGACCAGCCATCTGCACGGCATACGCCCCTACGATCGCTTTGAACTGCAGGATTTTCGAATAACCGTACTGCCGATGAGTCATGATTGTGAAGGCACCGTAGGCTATGTCATCGAGACCGAGGATGAGAAAATGGTATATGTGACAGATACGGGATATATTAAAGATGAGGTTAAGGAATACATACGCAATGCGGACTATTATGTCTTTGAAAGCAATCACGATATCGAGATGCTGATGCAGACGACAAGGCCTGTCTATCTGAAGCAGCGTATCATCGGTGACTGCGGACACCTGTGCAATGAGGACTGCTCGAACATCCTGTGTGATGTCATGGGGGATCATACAAAGGAAATCGTACTTGCGCATATCTCCCAGGAAGGAAACACACGGGACATGGCACTTACCACACTGAAGGAAACACTGAAGCGGAAACAGAAGGATCGCGAGGATCTCCGCCTGTATCCTGCGGATCAGTTTTCCATTTATACCGGAGGGAAATCATCATGAAACGACTGACAGCCTTTCTCCTAGTGGCACTGATCGGATGGAATATTGTCCTGACGATTTTATATTTGCAATCAAAAGAGGACACAACAGCAGCAACTGCTGCACAGCAGACGAAGCAGAAGGTGGAAACCGCAAGTGTAAATATCACAAGTGATGTGACAGAGCTTGTGGCGAAGAGCGAAAATAAGGTTGTGACAGTTACTGCCAGAGCACGCGGTCAGGCACTCGACACTGGAAGCGGTGCAGTTTATAAGGTTGACGGAAAGACGGTTTATATCATCACCAACAATCATGTTGTTGCGGATGGGGATGAAGCGGTTGTCACCTTTGCGAACGGCAAGGAACAGAAGGTGGATATCGTCGGAAAGGACGAGCTAACCGATCTTGCACTGTTGAAAACAGATGTTGATTTCAAAGCGGAGGCCTTTGTGATGGGGAATTCCTCACTTGTCAAAAAGGGGGAATATGTCATTGCCATGGGAAGTCCGCTGGGCATTGAGTATCAGGGCAGTGTATCCGGTGGTCTGATATCCGGTGTGGACAGAAGAATGGAAATGGATATCGACAACAACGGTGTTGCGGACTGGGATGTGAATGTTCTGCAGACGGATGCCGCCATCAATCCGGGAAACAGCGGCGGACCGTTAATCAATATGGCAGGAGAGCTGATTGGTATCAATTCCATGAAGATAACGGATACCTCTGTAGAGGGCTTTGGCTTTGCATTGCCGATCAATGAGGTTCTTCCCATCATTACGGAGCTGGAAAACAACGGCAAGGTGGTACGTCCGATTCTCGGAATTTCCGTACAGCCGATCGAGCAGCTGAGTATGCTGGACAAGGCATATCTGGGAATTGATTCCAAGGTGGAAAGCGGCCTGCTGATTGTCAAGGTTGCCTCACGGACACCGGCAGCCTCTGCTGGAATAAAAGAAGGTGACATCCTTGTGAAATTTGATGGTAAGGAGATCAAGGATTATAAGCAGTTCCGTCAGTATCTCTACAGTCATAAGGTAAAGGACAAGGTGAGCATTGTCGTAAACCGCAATGGTAAAGAAATCGAAAAGACGGTAATACTGGAATAAATAAAGGAACGGTATCTGATGCATGATCCTGCACGGATACCGTTTTCTAAAATAGCTGTATGTATAGGGAAAGCAGGTGACAGCAGGATATACTTCATGGCAGATTTGCACTTTTATCATGATCATATCATCCGTCTTGCCAACAGACCCTATCAAAATGCCGTAAAGATGAATCAGGCGCTTGTGGAAAACTGGAATCGAAGGATATGCGGAGATGACGAGGTGTATATTCTGGGAGATGTAACCATGAAGAATCATGTGTATGCCCGGGAAATGCTGAAGAAGCGAAAGGGCAGAAAGTATCTGATCGAAGGTAATCACGACCGTTTTGTTCGTCAAACAGGATTTGATCAATCTATATTTACATGGGTAAAGCAGATGCATGAGCTGAAGTATGAGGGACATACCTTTGTCTTATTTCATTATCCGATAGCGGAATGGAACGGCTTTTATCAAGGAGCAATCCATCTGCACGGACATCAGCACAATCACGCGGATGTAATTTACAGAAACCGTGATAACGGTCTGTTACGATATGATGTGGGCGTCGATGCAAACGCGATGGTCCCGGTCAGCATACAGGAAATCATAGCTTTTTTTGAATAACATATCAGGGGGTTAGGAGTATATAGTATGGAAAAATTCGAGGAGCTTTCACAGGAGAAGCAGCGGCGTATCATCGATGCCGGTATGGAAGTGTTTGGCAGATATGAATACAAAAAGGCAAACACGGAGGATATTGCGGCCAAGGCAGGCATATCCAAGGGGTTATTATTCTATTATTTCAAGGATAAAAAAAGCTTTTATATGTATCTGTTTCAGTATTGTGTAACTATCGTCACAAAGACGCTGGATGATGAGGACTTCACAAAAATCACAGATTTCTTCGCATTGATGGAATTCGGGGCGCAGAAAAAAATGCAGATAATGGTGGAGCATCCGTTTATTCTGGATTTTATCTGCCGGGCATTTTCTTCCCGCCGCGAGGCTGTCAGCAGTGATGTGGCAATGGAGCTGCATTCTCTGATGGACACGACCTTTGACCGTTTTTTTGCGCATGTGGATTTCTCAAAATTTAACAATGATGTTGATCCGAAGCAGGTGTATCAGATGCTGGTATGGATGACAGAGGGGTATATGCATGAAAAGCTCAGCTGTCAGGAAACGCTCAAGCTGGAGAACATCATGAAGGATTTTGAAGAATGGAAGGTCATGTTTAAGAAGATGGCATATAAGAAGGAGTATCAGTAAAAAAACTGCTTATATCATCAGTGATACCGGTCAAGCGTACCACAGATGCATTGCAGTTTTTTATTACATTCACATGGCTATTGTGAGATAACCTCCCAGTCCTTGATATCATCCAGCTTTAATGCAGCGTAATCGTCCTGTGTACCTCCGGAGTCTTCTCCAAGCTTAACGGAAGCATTTGCTGTCTTAACACGTGGTGTTCCGCTAAATCCATTATTTCCGGAATAATCATACTGGATAACCTTGACTTTATTTCCCTTTTTTATATCCTCCAAGGTTACCTTGCGCTCACTTATCGTTATCGTATAATTGTTATCACTTTTACTTGCATAGATTCTGAAGCTGTAATCATATCCGCTGGCTATACCAGCGTCGTTAAGCGCCTTGCGCAGACTGTTACCGGCATTTGCACCTTCCGAATTGATGAATGCCTTATCTTTTTGATCGATGAAAGCCTGAATGATGCTGAGAGGCTCTCCCTTTATTAAAGCAAGGTGAATTTCGTTTGCTTTTACAAATAGATTATCATAGGAGGTCAATATTTCATACTTCTGCTGTTGATCATCGTATCGGATATAGGTTTCCCCTATCAAAACGATAAAATCTCCGGCACCGTTATTTGCCTTGTTTTTATATATTTCCATCAGGGTCCCTTCCACTTCCGAGCGTTTCATGATATCCTTCATATTTTCATCCGTCGCCAGTAAGTCCAGCTGCTGTTTCTTTACCAGTTCGATTCCCTTCTCCTTGGAGGCTACCATGACACTTCTTGCTTCGGAAATCAGCTTGGTATCTGCCGCCTTGCGCACGTAGCTCATGACAGCCGGTACAGCAAGTGCCATCAGGATACCGATGATTACCAGAACAACAATGATCTCGACAAGTGTAAATCCTTTTTTATTCTTTTTCATACCATCACCCTTTTCTTTCATTGTACTATAAAATTCGTGGTTTGTAGACATTTTACGAAAAAATGATATGATTTTTATATTCTATATGCGTTGAAATAAACGCCTATGCATAAATGTTCATGTATACCTGTTTCCTGAGTATCCTCACTGCTTATTCGAAGGAGATTACGAAACATTGACGCTCTTATAAAATAATCATCAGGTGATATATCCTCAGCTGCAGGTCAAAGGCTACGCTTTGAGCATTGAACATTTTTTTGCAACGGGTATTGGATACGATAAAGTACGGCTTCTGATATTTGCACTCTGATGAAAAACAGCGTACAATAATTCTCGTAGTGAGGTGGAATATGCACGTAGAGGAAGTACCGGAATTTTTAAATATAGCGAAGGAGCTGCTGGGGGATGCCAGGGTATGGGATATGCAGAAGTATATACAGCACGGATCCATCAGCTGTCTGGAGCACAGCTTCGTCGTATCCTATTACAGCTTTACACTGGTCAGAAAGCTGCGGATGTCCTGTGATGAACGCTCTTTGGTACGGGGCGCGCTGCTGCATGACTATTTTCTATATGACTGGCATGAGGCAGAGGATTGGCACAGACTGCATGGCTTTCGCCACCCTTTTTTTGCGAATCGCAATGCATTGCGCGATTTTCAAATCAGTGAACGGGAGCAGGAAATCATCCGCAAGCATATGTGGCCGTTAACCGTCATACCACCTATGTGCAGGGAAGCATGGGTGGTAAACGCAGTGGATACAGCATCCGGCATTGTTGAGGTGCTCGCAGAATATCGGATGTTTAAAAGACTGCGCCGCAGATGGCTGGAAAGTAAGCTGGAGCTATTGAAGCAGGTAAAGGAGAACTTATGATAAAAATTGTTGCAGTAGGAAAAATAAAGGAAAAGGCACTGCGTACACAGATTGAAGAGTACGAAAAAAGGCTGCGGCCGTTTACAAAGCTGGAAATCATCGAAGTAAATGATGAAGTGGCACCGCAGAGCAACAGCGATTCACAGAACAATCAGGTTAAGGAAAAGGAAGGAGAACGCATTCTCGCCAAAATAAAGGAGCAGGAATATGTAATCCTTCTCGATTTATGGGGAGAAATGGTGGATAGTGAGCGGTTTTCCAAAAAGCTTGATCAGCTACAGACCTATCAGACCAGTAACCTTACATTCGTTATCGCAGGCTCTCTGGGACCGGGCAAAAATGTCTATGATCGCTGTAACTGGAAATGGAAGCTGAGTGATCTGACCTTTACCCATCAGATGACAAGAGTGCTCGTACTGGAACAGATTTATCGTGCCTTTATGATACAGAACAACAATCCATATCATAAATAGTGTACAAAGGTCATACCTGCGCCATCCTTTTCAAAGATGAATACAAAGCAGGAGCATCCGCAGAGGTTTAGAACAGCTTCTGCTTTCTTTATGAAAATATATGGCTGATATTGAAATAAATATGGCTGAATCTGATTGAAAAAGAATATATGTGAATAAATGGTAGGGATGAAAGCTTTCTTCGGTATTTAAGGATTTTTTAAGAAAGACTGCGGTATTCTTAGCTTGTAGAAAGGGTGTGACGGCAATGCTGAAACGAATGTTGAAAAAAGATTTAATGCATAGAAAGAGTGTCAATCTGATTCTGTTTCTGTTTATTACCATTGCGACGGTATTTCTTGCAAGCAGTGTAAATAATATTCTTGTTGTAAGCTCCTCTGTGGATTACTACATGGATTATGCAAATATACCGGATGTGAATCTGGTGGCAGTAAATTCCGGGGAAAAAGAGAAGATCATGAAATGGATAGAAACCGAGGCTCCGGGTGTGAAGGATTACGGTTATCAGGAAATGCTCTCTGTGGAACAGAAAAATTTGCACAGGGAGAATGGAAAGAAGTTTAACGCGGAAGGACTCAGCCTTTTCCTGTCCGAGGAAAGAAGTGACTATTGCAAGGGCTTTGATCCGGATGGGAGAGCTCTTCATTTAGCGGATGATGAAATCGGAATGCCTGCATTTCTGATGGACAAAAACGATTTGAAGCTCGGCGATAAGGTGCGTATCATGATCGGCAGTGAGGATAAAACCTTTACTCTGACAACCGTAGTAAAGGATGCGGCGTTTGGAAATGATATGGTTGGTATGTCAAGAATCTTTCTGAATTCAGATATGTATGAAAAATTTAAAAAAGCGGGCAGTGACCGGACGTATTCTTTATACTTCATCAATGTGGACTCTATTTCTGAATTCACGGAAGCACAGAACCTGCAAAGCTTTCCCTCCGTTTTAAATACGGTTTCACGCAGTATGTATTCCATGATCTATTCCTTTGATCTGATTCTTGCTGCTCTGTTGATTCTGGTGGGCATCTGCATGATTTTGATTGCTTTACTGGTTCTTCGCTTTACCCTGCTGTTCACCATGGAAGAGGAGTACCGTGAAATTGGTATTATGAAGGCAATCGGCCTGAGGGATAAGGCAATACGACGGCTGTATCTTGTGAAATATGCATTTCTTGTCAGCAGCGGGGCGTTTCTCGGTCTGTTGATCAGTGTGCCGATCAGTCGTGTCATGGTGGCGGGAGTCAGTGTGAATATGATTATGGAGGACAGCGGTGTTAATTTTTTTGTAAATATTCTCTGTACCCTGCTTATCATCTTTCTAGTCATGCTGTTCTGTATGAACTGTACACGAAAGCTGAGCCGCATTACTGCGATATCCGCCATTCGGGGCGGACACAGCGGAGAGAGCTTTGCGAAAGCGTCGGCCTTGTATTTGTTCAAACAGAAATATCTGCGTGTTCCCGCATATCTGGGTATCAATGACATGCTGACGCATCTGAAACGCTATGCCCTGCTGCTGGTTACCTTCTGTATCAGCTTTGTTCTGATCACTATTCCACTGAATACCATCAATACCATGCAGAGCAGTGAAATGGCATCCAAATTCACCGTGAATACAGACAGTGCTGTATATATAAAGAAAATTGAAGGAAAACAGGATTCCGCATACAGAAACTCCGCACAGCTGAAAAAGGGAATGCAGCGTGTGGAGCGGGAAATGAAGGAAAAGGGCTATGATGCTGAGCTGACGGCCTCCTCCATTTACTTCCTGCCGTTTCATGCTCCCGGAAAAAAGGGCAATACGAAAATCATGTCCCTGCAAATACAGGGGCGCAATACGGAATATCTGGATTATCTGGAAGGCAGTGCTCCTGTGCTGGAAAACGAAATTGCCTTCTCCCGCCTCATTCTGGAGGATAACAACTGGCATATCGGAGATCGTATAGAGGCCGATCTGAACGGTGAAACCTACAAGTTTATCATTACAGGAAGCTACGCCGATTATATGCAGCTGGGAAGCAGTGCCCGTCTGAATGCAAAGCTTGATCTAAGTAAGGTGGACATGTTTGAGTATTGGAATGTCAATGTTGATATGAAGACAGACAAGAGTCAAACGGAGCTGAAGGATACCCTGCAAAAGCAGTTTCCTGATTATGAATGGTATACGGCTCAGGAAATTGTCGATCGCAATATCGGCGGTATTCAGGAATCTCTGAGTGAGCTTCTGATTCCGATGACTGCTATGCTCTGTGCTGTTATTATGCTGATTACACTCTTGATGGAAAAGCTGTTCATCGTACGTGAAAAGGGAGAAATCGCTATGATGAAGAGTATTGGATTCCGTAACAGCAGTATTCGCAGCTGGCAGGTGATTCGGATGATTCTGGTTGCCCTGGTATCCATGCTTGCGGCAGTTCCATTGTCCATGCTCAGTAACCGCTTCATGCTGGAGCCAATCTTCGCCATCATGGGTGCGGATGTGCATATCCAGATAATTCCAGTGCAGGTTTATCTGATATATCCGGGTGTACTGCTGCTGGGAATCATCTGTGCAACGATATTTGCTACCGGTCAAATCAAGCGTATCCATATACGTGAAATGAACAATATGGAATAAGGAGGAAGCTATTATGAGTGGAATAACAGTAAGCAATCTGTGTAAGACATATATCGTAAATAAACGACAGAACAACGTATTGAGAAATGTCAATCTGACATTGGAAGAAAAGGAAATGATCGCCGTCATGGGACCATCCGGCTCCGGTAAGACAACCCTGCTGTATACCATCAGCGGTATGGACAGTGCGACAGCCGGAAGTGTGAAATTCTTTGAGCGTGAGCTTACGGATATGAGCCGCAATGAGATCAGCGATCTGCGCCTGGAGGAAATGGGATTTGTCTTCCAGCAGATGTATATGCTGAAAAACCTGTCCGTTTATGATAATATTATTTTACCAGCCTATCAGTCTGTAAAGGGAAGAACGAAGCAGGGAAGAAAAGAAATCAATGCCTATGCCGCAAAGCTCATGCAGAAGCTTGGCATCAGTGAAATCGCGGATAACGATGTGAATGAGGTATCCGGAGGACAGCTGCAGCGTGCCTGTATCTGCCGCAGCCTGATCAATCATCCGCGTATTCTGTTTGCGGATGAGCCGACAGGTGCCCTGAATAAGCAGAGCTCTCATGAGGTGATGGAGGAGCTGAACCGTATTCATAAGGAAGGGACAAGCATACTGCTGGTAACCCACGATATGAAGGTAGCCTCACGCTGTGACCGTGTGCTGTATATCGAGGACGGAAATATCCGGGATGAAATGCAGCTTGGCGCATGGGAAGACTGTACGGATATCCGCAAGCGTGAGCGCAGATTAAATGAATGGCTGATAACGTTAGGATGGTAATTGCCTATGATAGATATATTACTTGTAGAGGATCACCGTGAGCTTGCCCAGCTGATCGTAAGCTTTTTAAAGCGGGATGGATTTCAGGTGCATCATGTGGAGAGCGGGGAGGCTGCGCTTTCCTATCTTGCACAGACAGAGGTACGTTTGCTGCTGCTTGATATCATGCTGCCCCATATGGATGGCTTTACGGTATGCAAAAAAGTGCGGGAGCATAAAGCGGTTCCGATACTGATAATGAGTGCGCGAAAGGATCGAAATGATCAGCTGAACGGCTATGAGCTGGGGGCGGATGATTATATCGAAAAGCCTGTGGATCCGCAAATACTTGCCGCCAAAATACGTGCTGTTTTACAGCGTACATCCGATTTGCATCGCAAGGAAACCATATCCTGCTGCGGTGTGGTCATTGAGCGTGCACAGCACAGAGCCTTTGTGGATGGAAATCTTATGGAGCTGAACGCGAAGGAATTCGAGCTGTTGACACTGCTGGTATCCAACGCAGGGAAGACCTTACGCAAGGAATATATTTTCGCAAGCATATGGGGCATGGACAGCTTCAGTGAACAGCAGACACTGACCGTTCATATCAAAATGCTGCGTGACAAAATAGAGAAGAATCCAAAACAGCCGCAGCGGATTAAAACAGTCTGGGGCGTGGGGTATCGCTTTGAAGAAGTATAATATCCTGATCCTTTCCTGTTTCCTGCTGTATCTGGGCATTGCAGCCTTTCTCGGGTGGAGTATTCTGCAGATGGAGGAAACCATGGACCATGCATATCGTGTGGAAATCAATCGTATCCTGCAGCAGGTGGAAAAGGGTACGAAGGCTGAGGATATCGCAAGGAACAGCTATCCGCATATCGAAAAGCTGCAATGGCTGTCCGCAGAGGAAGGAAGCAGAGAAACAGCCTCTGCCTTTTTCCAGGAGGGAAATAATCTGGATATGCATGTGGTACCCGTCTACAGAAAGCAAAAGCTGACAGGATATCTGCGCTTTGATTATCATCGCTCGCTTGTGGATACCAACGGACTGATGCTGCGCACACAGCTGTCTCTCGCCGCTTTGTTCGCAATGCTGCTGGGTGTTCTTCTCTATCTGAGAAAGCACCTGTTAAAGCCCTTTGATCGAGTGCGTAAGCTTCCCGGTGAGCTTGCGAAGGGACATTGGAAGGGGATCGTGAAGGAGGAAAAAAGCAGATATGCACATGATTTCCTGCTTGGAATCGGACAGCTGAAGGATTCGCTGGATACTTCCAGAAGGCGGCAGCTGGAGCTGGAAAAGGAAAAGAAGAAGCTGCTGCTTTCTCTGTCACATGATATTAAGACACCGCTGAACACCATCCAGCTGTACGCGCGGGCTTTGGAGGAGCATCTGTATACGGATGAGGCACAAAATGTACACGCAGCTCATCAGATACAGGAAAAGGGGAAGGAAATTGAACATTATGTCGAAGAAATCATGAAGCAGTCCCGTCACGACATACTGGATATACAGGTCCAAAACAGTGAATTCTATTTGAAGGAGCTGATCGACAAGGCTGTTCACGCGTATAAAGAGCCATTGCGACTGCGGCGTATGGAGCTGGTGGTAAAGCCCTATGAAAACCTGCTGCTGAAGGGAGACCTGGAGCGCAGCTTTGAGGTCGTGGAAAACATTATGGAAAATGCCTTGAAATACGGAGATGGAAGAAGGATAGAAATATCGTGCTATGAAGAGGACTATTGTCAGCTAATTCGTATTTTTAACACTGGAAATACAGTGAGTGACACCGAATTTCATCATATATTTGAAAGCTTCTTTCGTGCCAGCAACAGCGAGGGGAAGCAGGGCAACGGTCTTGGACTTTATATATGCCGGGAAATCATGCGGCGTATGAATGGGGAAATTTTCGCCGAAAAGGAAGCGGATGGTATGGCCTTTCTACTCGTGTTCCCTTATTGAATACCAAATGGTGCAGCTGCCTGCAAATGCGGATACCGTGGATGCAATGCTTTGCTTGGAATACGTGAAGAGTGCATCCTTTTTCATGCTTTATAAAGCGAATAGGGAGAAAAAGCTGCTTTGCTTCATCATACAGTAAAAGAACGATCGCAGTCTCATAGAAAATATAGGAACTCTCCTGAAGCTTACATGAATACTGCAAAAGGGCTTGTCCTGCAAACAACGCTGTTATAGAATATCAGAGAAAGAGTTTCGTAAAAACAGGAAGGGATGTATTGTACGGTTATGCTTTCATAGTATGACTTGCAGGTAAAAAAAAGGGCTGCCTGTGATTCAAAAGGGAAGGCAGCTTGGAAAGCCAGAAAGGAGAGAGAAATGCTGTTGAAAGAAGTTATGGAGAAAAGCGGTCTTAGCAGGAAGGCTGTACAGTATTATGAGGATCAGGGCTTTGTAAAGCCGGTAAAGCTCGAAAACGGCTACCGCGATTATGATGAAGACTGCCTGAAAACATTGCGAGATATTCATGCCATGCGGCAGATGGGACTGCATATAAAGGAAATACGTGCAATCCTTATAGAGGAAGAATATGCACCTCAGGTCTATGAACAGCTGATTCATGAGCTTGATATGCAGATGGTGCGCCTGCAAAGTCAGCGCATGGTACTACGAAAACGTATGCACCATGAGGAGGCAGAAATGGAATATACAAACGAAATGTGTCCATATGTATATATCCGAAAGCCCTCCCTATTGCTGGGGGTAATCCAGTGCATGCTGGGCGCCACCGGCTTTCTTCTGTTTCCCTGGCTACCGGGTACAACCAATCTGTGGCTGATTGCTCTCTGCTTGCTTTCATTTTGCAGCTTATACAAAATATGTATTACGATACGAGAATTCACGGTCTGCAGTATATGGAAATCGGTTGGAAACAGCTCGGACTGACCGCTGTGCTTGCTTTTATCTGTGGTATTCTGACAGCGATTTCCTGCAAGGAAGCATATATGCAGCAATCTGGTGCTGTCTTTTGTATCACTGCTGTAACTGCCATCCTGCAGCTATGGAACGGATTTCATCTGTATGGAAACTCGCAGGGAGAACACGGCTAGGCAAAACAGATATGGCTCTATTATCTCCAACGCATCACCATTTGCCCGCCCGCCAGGCAGTAGGCTTCTGTGAATGCAGACATTATATAGGGTGGCACATTCACCTGATTACACAGAGACGATGCAGCTGCAAGCAGACAGACGCTGTTCCTGTAAATGGTGAAAATGTTTTCAGAATAAAAAATGTAAAATTTCAGAAAAAGTGTTGACAAGCGAAAAGAAGAGGTGTATCCTATAGGAAACCATAGACAGAGAGATCAAGCAGAAAGATGCGCTTATAGAGAGCACGCGGATGGTGGAATCGCGGCAGAAATGCAGTTTTGTAAATGGACTCTGGAGGGCAAGGTGAACGGCGCAGCTCAGTATCCAAGACGTATGCCTACGTTACAGGGCTAGAAATGTGTCGGCATTTTGATGAGAGGATGGTTTCCAATAGATGGAACGATCAAATCAGGTGGTACCGCAGATGAACCTAACAGCATCTGTCCTGAAGTCAACAGACTTTTGGACGGGTGCTTTTTTTATATAAGGGAGGTGGTCATTGTGTTACAGAGCACAGAGGAATGGCGATGGCATAAGGGAAAACAGACGTCATATAAACGAAGGAAACAAAACAACACAGTGAAAGAGAGGACAACAGGTCATGAAAAAATTATGTAAGGCAGCAGCTGCATTTCTATTATGTGCAGGCGTATTAACAGGATGTGGAAGCAAGGAGGATACGAAAACTGAGAAAAAAATACCGGTGGTATCGGTAGCGCAGATTGTAGAGCATAAGTCACTGAATACGATTCGTGACAGCTTCAAGGCAGAGATGGAGGCACTGGGCTATAAGGATGGAGAAAATATCAAGCTGGACTTCAAGGATGCCGGCGGGCAGCAGAACACGCTGAATTCCATCATGTCGACATTTGCCGGAAACAAGAGTGATGTCATCGTGGCAATTGCAACACCGACAGCCATGGCGGCAGCGAAGTACAGCAAGGATATTCCGATCGTATTCTCCGCAGTCAGCGATCCGGTAGGCGCAGGTCTGATGGATGATCTGAAAAAACCGAACAACAACATTACCGGGACAAGCGATGAAATTCAGGTGGATCAGATACTCGATCTCGCATTGAAGGTAGACCCTAATCTGAAGACACTGGGCTTTATTTACAACAGCTCTGAAGCGAATTCCGTAAGCAATCTGGCAAAGGCAAAGGAATTCTGTAAAAAACACGATATCAAGCTGGTGGAGGGAAGCGGCGCAAACATCACGGAGATTCAGAGCGCAGTCAGTGTGCTTACCGATAAATGTGATGCAATCTTTGCACCAAACGATAACACGGTGGCAAGCTCTATGAGTGCTCTTGTGGAAACTGCAAACAAGAAAAAGGTTCCGGTATATACCGGTGCTGATTCCATGGTAAGTGACGGCGGCTTTGCGACGGTTGGTATTGATTACACAGAGCTTGGCAAGGAAACGGCAAGAATGACGGATAAAATTCTGAAGGGCGAGGATGTGGAGAATCTGCCGGTTAAGGTCTTCAAGGATAATCTGAATATCTATGTAAATGAGAAAACGATGGAGACACTGGGCATTCAGCTTCCAAAGGATGTAGAAGACAGCAAAAATCTGGTCATGATGTAAGCCTGTGCACAATAGGAACAGGCCTGTCATATATAAAGATATAAAAGATATACGGAAGATAATCGTGCTGGGTACAGATTTCTATTGATAAACAGGACGGAATCTAAACAGATTAAGAAAGTAATACACGGTTCGTAATGGAATCTGTATCATACAGCCATACAGCCGTATGAAAAAATCTGTAAGGAACATAGGGCTGGATAGGCAATGTAAGAAGTAAGCGGTACAGGTAACAGTATAGTAGAAGAGAGGATGAGGGTTATGGCATTATCAACCATACAGGATGCAGTGATACTCGGCATGATATTTTCCATCATGTCGCTGGGGGTGTTTATTTCCTTCCGCGTTTTGAATATTCCCGATCTGACGATTGACGGGAGCTTTACAACCGGATGTGCGGTATCTGCCGTATTCGCAATGAATGCTCACCCGTTTATTGGTACACTCATGGCGTTCCTTGCCGGAGGTCTTGCGGGGCTGGTAACCGGTCTGCTGCAGACCAAATGCAAGGTGCAGTCACTGCTTGCCGGTATACTGACAATGACAGCCCTGTATTCCGTCAATCTGAAAATACTGAACGGCATGCCGAATGTATCCCTGTTCGGAAAGAAAACCATCTTTACACCGCTGGAGGCAGTGCTTGGTGATCATGCCTATGGTGTAATGATTGCCGGGCTTCTCATCCTTCTGATCCTTCTGCTGTATCTGTTTTTGAAAACACAGCTGGGAATGAGTCTTCGGGCAACCGGTGACAATGAAGCGATGGTGCGTGCCAGCAGCATCAACTCGGATTTGATGAAAATCATGGGTATCGCACTTGCAAATGCCCTAGTGGCGCTGGGTGGTGCAGTCTTCGCACAGAATCAGGGCTTTGCGGATGTGAGCGGAGGAATCGGTATGATGGTTGTCGGTCTGGCGAGCATCATTGTCGGTGAGGCATTTATCCGCAGAAAAACACTGGGCTTTCAATTTGCGGCTGTCGTTGTGGGCGCAATCGTCTACCGGTTTATCCTGACCGTTGCCCTGCAGCTGGGAATCGGTGCAAGCGATTTGAACCTGTTCTCCGCAGCTCTTGTGGCACTGGCGATATCACTGCCGCATCTGAAAAAGAGAAGGAGGGGGACGCATGCTTGATTTAAAGGATATCAGTGTAACCTTTCATGCCAATACCGTCAATGAACGAAAGGCTCTGGATCATCTGTCCTTCCATGTGGAGGATGGTGACTTTATCAGTGTGCTGGGGACCAACGGTGCCGGAAAAAGCACGCTGCTGAACGTAATCAGTGGAACGATACCGTGTGACTCCGGGACAATTTTGCTGGATGGAAAGGATATCACAGCTTATCCTGAGTACAAACGGGCAAGAGAAATCGGCCGCCTGTTTCAGGATCCCCTGAAAGGGACGGCCCCGCACATGACCATTGAGGAGAATCTGGGACTGGCATACAGCCGCGGCAAGAGAACGACGCTGAGCCGGGCAATAAAAAAAGGGGATCGAAGCTTTTTTATCGAAAAGCTGAAGGAGCTGGGACTTGGTCTGGAGGATCGCATTTCCACAACCGTGGGATTGCTGAGTGGCGGGCAGCGGCAGGCACTGACACTGCTGATGTCCACAATCGTCACACCGAAGCTTCTTCTGCTGGATGAACATACGGCGGCGCTCGATCCGAAAACGGCCGCCTCTGTCATGGATATCACAGAGAGAATTGTAAAGGAGAACCATATCACTACGCTCATGATTACGCACAACATGAAGCAGGCACTGGAATACGGCAACAAGACGATTATTCTGAATGAAGGGAAAATCGTCAAGGTGCTGGAAGGGGAAGAAAGAAAGAACACAACGGTCGATGACCTTCTCAACATGTACGACTTTGTCTGAAAAAGGAAGTATTTGGCAGATTGTTTTTCTTGGAATAATCTGCCGCATACGATAATATAATGAACATGCGAGTATAAGATTGAGCATAAATTTCATGAAAACCAGAAAAAAATCAATGAAATTTTGACTTGACTTTTCCGCGTGTTTTTGCGTTTGGCGTCATTTATGCTCGAAAAGCTGAAAACGCATACATAAAGTTCATTTTTCTTACAAAAAGGGTGGAAATTTATGTTGAAAATCATTATACTTAATATATAGAAAAAATTCCTAAGGGGGGATTTACATGAGACAAAACAACATGCTGGCTATGATACTAGCCGGAGGCCGAGGAACACGACTGTATGCCTTGACCAAGAAGATTGCAAAACCTGCAGTGTATTACGGAGGGAAATATCGAATTATCGACTTCCCGCTGAGCAACTGTGCCAACTCCAACATCAACGTTGTCGGGGTACTGACACAGTATGAGAGTGTATTGCTGAATTCCTATGCAGCAGCTGGACAGCGCTGGGGACTGGATGCAAAAGACAGTGGTGTATACGTACTGCCGCCTCGTGAGAAAGACGGAGCAGCATTTGACGTATATCGCGGAACTGCAGATGCAATCTCACAAAATATCGATTTCATCGACAGCAACAATCCGGAGTATGTTCTGATTCTGTCGGGAGATCATATCTACAAGATGGATTATTCCAAGATGCTTTCCCATCACAAGGCATGTGATGCGGATGCAACGATCGCCGTATTACCGGTTCCGATGAAGGAAGCAAGCCGCTTCGGTATTATGAACACGGATGAAACAGACCGTATCGTTGAATTCGAGGAAAAGCCGGAGCATCCAAAGAGCAATCTGGCTTCCATGGGTATCTATATCTTTAACTGGAAGCAGCTGCGAAAAATGCTGGTCGCAGATATGGATGATCCTAACAGCAACCATGACTTCGGAAAGGATATCATTCCTGCCATGCTTGCGGAGAACAAGCGTCTGTATGCATGGAAATTCAAGGGTTACTGGAAGGATGTAGGAACCGTGGATTCCCTTTGGGAAGCAAACATGGACCTGCTGAGCAAAAACAACGAGCTGGATCTGAATGATCCAAACTGGAAAATCTATACAGAGGATGTATCAACCGTGCCGCATTATATCGGACCGAGCGGCAAGGTGGATAACGCATATATCAACCAGGGATGTGTCATCAATGGTGAAATCAACAACTCAGTCCTGTTCACAAACGTGAAGGTTTCAAAAAATGCAAAGGTCAATGATTCGGTTCTGTTACCGGATGTGGAGGTCGGCGAGGGTGCCGTCATTCACCGTGCCATCGTTATGCAGGGTGTCAAGATTGATGCCGGTGCTGTCGTAGGTGATCCGAACAGTGAAGAAATCGAACTGATCAGCAAGAGAGTGAGGGGTGAGTAATATGTGCAATGCAATCGGTATTGTTAATTATGAAGGACCTAATGTACAGGTCAAAGGTATGCAGGATTATCGCCCGGTATCCGCCTTCTCATTCCTGGGAAGATATCGTCTGGTCGACTTTCCAATTTCTAATCTGAGTAATTCCGGTGTAAATCATATCAAGGTGTTTGTAAAAACAAATCCGAGATCTCTGCTGGAGCATCTGGGAACCGGACGTCATTACAACATTAACTCCAAGCGTGGAAAGCTGCACATCCTGCCGGCAAAAAGCATGGATGAAAATGATTTCTACAGCAATGATATCAATTCTTATATGTACAACATGCAGGCAATCGAGGATGCCAATTATCCTTATGTTGTTCTGACACCGAGTCACTTTGTTTTCCGTCAGGACTTCAGTGCGCTGCTGGATACGCATATCGAAAGCGGTGCGGATATTACCATGCTGTATCAGAATGTGGATAATGCAAAGGAATCCTTCGTGAACTGTGATGTAGTGAATCTGAACAAGCAGAAGGGTGTTCTGTCTCTGGAGAAGAATCGCGGAAACTCCAAATCCAGAACAATTTCTCTGGAAACCTATATCCTGAGTAAGGAGCTGTTCATGGATCTGGTAAAAAAAGCAGCGAATATCTCTTCTCTGTACTGGTTCCGCGATATCGTAAACGATGAGTGTGCGGAGCTGGATATCCGTGGTGTTGCACACCGTGGCTTTGTGGCATGTATCAATGATTTCAAGAGCTACTACAATGCCAATATGGATCTGCTGGACTATGATAAGGCAATGGATCTGTTCCATACAGACTGGCCGGTTTATACAAGAACCAACGATTCCTGTCCTACACAATACTATTCCGGTGTCAGTGTGAAAAACAGTATGGTTTCCAACGGATGTCTGGTAGAGGGTGATATTGAAAACAGTGTTATCGGACGTGGTGCGATTATCAAGAAGGGGGCAGTCGTGAAAAACTGTGTTATCCTTCCGGGTGCCATGATCGGTGAAGATGTGCATATTGAAAATGTAGTAGTGGATAAGAAAGCAAGAATCGTTCGTAAAAAGGAACTGCTGGGCCTTGCCGACACTCCGCTGTACGTGAAAAGGAATGATAAAATTTAATGGCAAGAATATTGATGGTTGCTGCCGAGGGTCTTCCCTTTATTAAAAGCGGAGGACTGGCAGATGTAATCGGCTCCCTGCCGAATGAGCTGGCTAAAAAGGGTCATGAGGTGCGTGTTATCATGCCGCTGTACCTGAAAATTGCTCAGAAATTTCACCATGAATTTACGCTGGAGGCTCAGTTTTCCGTGAGTATTGCGTATCATGAGGTACCGGTAAATATCTGGTCAACCATGCGCAAGGATGTAAAATTCTATTTTGTTGAGCACAAGGGATACTTTGAGCGTGAAGAAATGTATGGACATATCGATGACGGGGAACGCTTTGCTTATTTCCAGAAGGCTGTCATTGAAATGTGCAATCAGCTGAACTACTTCCCGGAAATCATGCACTGTCATGACTGGCATACCGGGATGATTCCTGCTATGTGCAAGGAAGGTCACAGCTTTGATGAACGCTATCGCAATATCCGCTTTGTTTATACGATTCACAATCTGGCTTATCAGGGGAACTTCGGTGTGGAAATGTTGGACAGCTGTCTGGGACTGGATTATCGAATTTATGACAACGGAAATGTACGCTACGACGGTGGAATCAGTTTCATGAAGTCCGGTATTCTGTATGCGGACAAGGTGACAACGGTTTCCCCTACTTATTCTCAGGAGATTCTGACGCCGCAGTATGGCGAGCATCTGGAAATGGTGCTGAATATCCGTAAATATGACCTGTGGGGAATCACAAACGGTATTGATATCGAATACTGGGATCCGAAAAATGATCCGGAAATTCCATATCACTACAACAAGGTAAATGTAAAAAAAGCCAAGGGCTTGAATAAGGAAGCACTGCAGAAGGAGCTCGGTCTGAATGTGGATCAGAATGTACTGCTGATCGGTGTTGTTTCCCGTCTTACCTGGCAGAAGGGCTTCTATCTGATGATGGAAAAGCTCTCTGAAATCTGTGCTATGCCGATTCAGCTTGCTGTGTTAGGAAGCGGAGAGGCAAGCATTGAGGAAAAGATGGCGCAGCTGGAAGCAGGAAACAAAGGGAAAATTGCATTCTACAAGGGATACAATGATTCTCTGGCACACCGCATCTATGGTGCATGTGATCTGTTCCTGATGCCATCCCTGTTTGAACCGTGTGGAATCTCACAGCTGATATCCATGCGCTACGGTACACTGCCGCTGGTACGTGAAACCGGAGGTCTGAAGGATACGGTAACACCGTATAACGAATTTGAAAAGACAGGTAACGGCTTCAGCTTCGCAAATTACAACTCTGATGAAATGCTTCAGGTGATGTACAATGCCATTGATGTCTATTACAATCGTAAGGAGGACTGGAAGATTCTTGTCCGTAATGCGATGAATACAGATGTCAGCTGGGCAAAGAGTGCGGAAACCTATTGTCAGCTGTACGGTCAGCTGCATCCATAAGGAAACAGAAAGGCATATTGTGTAAAACAGTATGTCTTTTTTTAGCTTGCGAGTGGTAGCGAACCTGTACAGCTTTTCGACATTAGGATAGAAAAATTTACATACTGTACAGTTCATGATTCAAATCACAGGGCATTCCGATATAGATAGTTATCATTCCTGAAGGTGAATTCCTCTTTCTGATATGGTAAAACGGTTATACTATGCGCATATTCGATTTTGTAAGCAGGGGGCATATTCCGAATCTGATGAAAAGGCACTCTTTCGTAGCTGTTATGGATTTACAACATGTACCTGTGCTTGTATTATAATTTTTTTTAGGATATCATTTCTTTGAAAAATGGGTTAAAATGAAAGAAATGAGGTGGTTCATATGAAAGCAAGAATTGAATTGACTAGAATTGACAACCGGCTTGTCCATGGACAGGTTGGTCTTACATGGGGAAGTACCTTAAATATTGACACGATTGTTGTTGTGGATAACCTGACTGCCGCCAGCAGCTTTGCACAGAAGCTGATGCAGAGTGTTGCCTCTGCCGCAAGCCGTCAGATCCGCTTTTATACAGTACATGACTTCATCCGCGCATACAATGACAACACAAGTCATCAAAAGCTGTTCGTTGTCGTACAGTCACCGCATGAGGCGCGTCTGCTGGTGGAAGCGGGAATTGAATTGAAGCGTGTCAATGTCGGCAATATGCATTATGAAAAGGGGAGAGTCGCATTTAACCGAAAGGTATATCTTACACAGCTGGATATTGAGGACATAAATTATATGATTTCACAGGGGACAGAGGTATTCTATCAGGATGTTCCCGGTTCGGCTGTTGAGAAATTCAGTGAGCTTGATTACGAAACAATGAAGCGGAGAAGGTAAATGGTCTTCGCTTTTGTATACATGCATGTTGAGAATGGAAAGGCAGGAACAACGCAATGAAGGAAATCGTATTTGAAGAATTGAAAAAACGCTGTGAGGAATATGCCATAGAGGAGCACACGCGATTTACAGCAGCCAGTATTGCCGATACACTGCATATCAGTCGCAATACGGTATCCCAGTATTTGAATGAAAGGGTAAAGACAGGGGATGTAATCAAAATCAATTCCCGCCCGGTATACTTTTTTGTACGTGAGGCTGTGGAAAACAAACGGAGCGGTGTTGTGACCAAATGCACCTTTGATTCATTTGAACAGCTTGCGCAGGAGCTGGTGGGAGATGCACAGGATTTTGAACAGCTGATCGGCTGTAACAATTCTCTATCCAGTGTGGTGGAGCATTGCAAGGCGGCAGTATCCTATCCCGGAGGCCTGCCGATTCTGATCAACGGTCCGACCGGTACGGGGAAAAGCATGATTGCCTCCATGATGTATGAATATGCGGTGAATCAGAATATTATCGGAAAGAACAAGAAATTTGTGGCGGTAAACTGCTCGGAGTATGCAAATAATCCGGAGCTGCTGACAACCAATCTGTTCGGAAATGTAAAGGGAGCCTATACCGGAGCGGATGAGGATAACCCCGGGCTGATTTCACTGGCAGACGGCGGATTGCTGTTTCTGGATGAGGTGCACTGTTTGAAGGCGGAGTGTCAGGAAAAGCTGTTTTTCTTTATGGACAAGGGCATGTATCACAAGGTCGGTGATAATGAAAACTGGTATTATTCCAAATGCCGACTGGTTTTCGCAACAACGGAGGACCCGCAGAATGTTCTGTTAAAGACCCTGCTGCGAAGAATTCCGATAACGATTACTGTTCCGGCATTGAAGGATCGTCCGCTGATTGAAAAGCGGGAGCTGATCTACACGATTTTCACAAAGGAGAGCAAGCGCCTTGGAAAAGAAATCCTCATCAGCAATCTCGCCTATCAGAGTCTGATGGATTTTGAGTTTATCGGCAATGTCGGGGCATTGAAAAATGCCATCAAGGCAGCCTGTGCAAATTCCTTCCTTGTTCATCAGGGAGAGCCGAAGCTGAAAATACAGGTGGCTGATTTGCCGGATTATATCTTTCCATCCCTGACCTCCGTGCAGCTGAAATCCTCCACCCATGGTATGCAGGAGGCTATGATACCAATCGAGCGGCTCAAGGGCTCGCTGAATCAGGCGTCCCCGCTGCTGCATCTGTACAGTCAGCTGGTCACGCAGTATGAGGGATATCAAACCTCGACAAATGCCTTTCCTGCGTATATGGAAAAAACCGGAATTCTCATACAAAGCTATATTGATTATGTCATGTTTCATAACCGCTATCAGAAAAATACGAGCGAGGCATACCTGTTGAAGCTGCTGGATAAAATCTATTCCATCGTCATGAATAAATACTCCATCAACATACCGAATAATGAAATCAAAATCTATTCCCGCATCCTTGTTGAATATTCAAAATGTGCAACCGATGCCAATGTTTGGATCAGTGCGCATCAGAAAACGGTAAAAGCGCTGGTGGAGGAGGTTCAGGAGCGAATGCCGAGAATCTTCCATATAGCAGAGGAAATTGTGGAGAATGTGCGTCTGAATCTGGATTTGGAGCTGGATGAGCTGCTGCTGGTGATTATCGCCATTGCATTTGCGGGCTATCAGAATGAAGAGGTCAGCTCCTGTGTCGGTGTTATTCTATGCCATGGCTACTCCACCGCAAGCAGTATTGCGGATACAGCGAACCGTATGCTGGGGCAGTATGTGTTTGACGGTATCGACATGGAAATCAATATCACCATCGATAAGGTGGCGCAGCTGGCAGATGATTATCTGAAGCGCAAGGGAACCATACACGAACTGATTTTTCTGGTGGATATGGGAAGTCTGGAGGAAATCTATACAAGAATCAAGCCGATGTCCGATTATAATATTGCGCTGATCAACAATGTATCTACCGCTATGGCATTGGAGGTCGGCAACTACATCATGCAGGGAAAACGCGTGGAGGAAATTTTGCAGCTGGTGAAGGAGCACCATCAGCTTTCCACACACTATCTGAAAAGCAGAAAAAAGAAATCTGCCATCCTTTCCATCTGTGCCACCGGCTTTGGGGCAGCGAAAAAAATCAGTGAGCTGCTGGAGGGCTCACTGCCACGCAAAATCGATCTGGAAATCATCCCCTATAATTATCAGCAGCTGGTTGAAAACGGGAACCGTGATTCCATCTTCAACCGGTATCAGGTGGAGCTGATTGTCGGAACGCTGGATCCCAAGGTGAGCGGCATTCCGTTTATGGCGATTGAAAGTGTTATGATGAACGATGAAATCGGCGTTCTGGAACAGCTGATGCAGCGGTATCTGGGAGCTGTTGATCTGGAAGCGTTCAATCAGAATATTACAAAGAATTTCACTCTGTCCAATATCGTAAATCATCTGACTATTCTGAACGGAGAAAAGATTATCGACGATGTGGAGGAAATTGTGGAAAATCTGGAGGAGGATTTGAACGAGGAGCTGGATGCCACCCGCAAGGTTGGTCTGTATGTACATATCAGCTGTCTGATCGAACGCCTGATCCTGAAACAGGGAATTGAGCATGTGGAGGGTATGGAAAAGGCAGTAGAAGGTAAAAAGGATCGTGTTGACAAGGTCAAGGATGCCTTTAGTGGCGTGGAAATGAGATATAGTGTCGAACTTCCGGCGCCGGAAGCACTTTATGTATTGAATTACTTCAAAAACCCTAAATAAATCAAGCGAAACGTGCTGCGACAGAAAGTTGGCACGTTTCTTGCTGATTATAAAAGTGAATGGAGGTGGAATATATGCCGAATATTCTATTAACAAGAATTGACAACCGTCTGGTACATGGACAAGTTGGGGTCACATGGACAAAGACGCTGGGAGCCAATCTGATTGTTGTGGCAGACGACACTGCTGCAGAGGACAGAATCCAGCAGTCACTGATGAGTGTCACAGCAAAATCATCCGGTGTGGGAATCCGTTTCTTTACGATTGAAAAAACGGCTGCCATCATTGGCAGGGCAGCACCGGAACAGAAAATCTTTATCGTATGCCGTACGCCGAAGGATGTCCGCCGTCTGGTGGAGGCCGGTGTTGCTCTGAAGGAGGTAAATGTGGGAAACATGCATTTCTCCGAAGGGAAACGCGCTATGACGAAGAAGGTCTATGTCGATGATGAAGACATGGATGATTTGAAGTATCTGGTATCCAAGGGCATCAATGTGTATGCACAGGATGTACCGGGAGATCCGAAATTCGCTATTGAATAACAAAAACTGAAAAGGAGATGAAAGTAATATGGAGATTACACTTTTACAGGGAATCCTACTGACCATTATGACGATTATCGTCGGTCTTGATTTCTTCCTCGAAGCGTTCTTTATCTTCCGTCCGCTGATCGTATCGACACTGACGGGACTGATTTTGGGTGATATTACCTTGGGGCTGAAGGTTGGTGCATTGATTGAGCTTGCATTCGCAGGGCTGACACCGGCAGGTGGTACGCAGCCGCCAAACCCTGTATTCGCAGGTCTGATGGGGACAGTACTGGCGTATACAACCGGCTGTGATCCGAAAGCTGCACTGGGTCTTTGTCTGCCATTCTCTTTCCTGGGACAGTATGTCATTCTGTTCTATTATTCCGCTTTCTCATTCTTTATGGGAAAAGCCGACAAGTGTGCTGCAGAGGCTGATGTAAAGGGAATCCGCCGCATCAACTTCACAACCATGACCATTATCTCACTGACCTATGGAGCACTGGCATTCCTGTGTACCTATGTTGCACAGCAGCCGATGGCTGACTTTGTAAACGCACTGCCTGCCGTTATCACACACGGACTTGAGGTTGCCGGCGGTATTCTTCCGGCAGTCGGATTCGCTATGCTTCTGCGCGTTATGATGAAGGTAAAATACACACCTTACTTTATTGCAGGCTTTTTGATGGCATGCTTCTGTGAAATGCCGAACCTGCTGCCGGTAGCGCTGCTTGGTACCGTATTTGCACTGATTGACTTCTTCGGTGTGAAGCAGAGAAAAGACGAAATCGAAGAAGCTGTGAAAAACGCAGGGATAACTGGAGGTGACACGAATGTCGGCATCTAAGAAATTAACAAAACATGATATTACAATGCTTGGTATACGTTCTTCCTTCCTGCAGGCATCCTTCAACTATGAACGTATGCAGGCCTGTGGCTTTACATGGGCAATGCTGCCTGCTCTGGAAAAGGTATACGGAGATGACAAGGAAAAGCTGTCTGCCGCAATGACAGATAATCTGGAATTTATCAATACACATCCAAACCTAGTCGGCTTTCTGATGGGCTTGATGATGTCCTTGGAGGAAGGTGGAGGAACCCGTGATGCAATCAAGGGTCTGAAGCTGGCCCTGTTTGGACCGATTGCCGGTATCGGTGATGCAATCTTCTGGTTCACCATTCTGCCGATTGTCGCAGGTATCTCCTGTTCCTTTGCATCACAGGGATCCGTTCTGGGACCGATTATTTTCTTTGCGACCTATGTGGTTATCTGGATTCTGCGTATTGTCTGGACCCGTCTTGGCTACACCCTTGGAACACGTTCCATTGATATCATCACAGAGAACTCTGATATGATTGCCAATTCCGCAACAATTCTGGGTATCACGGTAATCGGTGCGCTGATTGCTTCCTATGTTACGATTAACCTGCTGCCTGTCATTAAGGTAGACGGTGGTATCGAGGTTGCGGTACAGGCTGAGTTCTTCGATCGAATCTTCCCGAACTTTTTGCCAATGTGTGTTACCCTGCTGCTGTTCTGGCTGCTGAAAAAGAAACAGGCGAATCCAATCGTTCTGATTGTATCCATTATCGTGCTTTCCATTCTGGGCGCATGGATCGGACTTGTTTAAAATATGATAAAATAAAGCTATCCACATAAGAATTTCGGATAGCTTTTTTCAAAATAGGAGGTAATTATGAAACTGATACATACAGAGAATTATGAAGCAATGTCAAAAGAGGCTGCGGATTTGCTGCTGGATACACTGCGTAAGAAGCCGGATGCAGTTATCTGCCTTGCGACCGGAAGCTCTCCGGCGCGGATGTATGAGCTGGTATGTGAAGCAGTGAACAGGGAACGAATCGACCTGTCCGAAATCACATTCGTGAAGCTGGATGAATGGTATGGAGTAGAGCCGCAGGCAGCCTGTACGTGTACCACCTTTATCAGGGAGCATCTGCTGGATCAGCTGTATATGCAGCCAAAGGCGGTCGTTGAATTTGTGTCCGATGCGGCAGATATCAGGCAGGAGCTGGATAGGATGGATGTGTTTTTATCAGAGCATCCTATTGATGTCATGATTCTCGGACTGGGAATGAATGGACATCTCGGATTGAATGAGCCTGCGGATTTCCTTACACTGAACGCACATTATGCAGAGCTGGATGAGAAAACAAAAACACACGATATGGTAAAGGGCTATGAGCCAAAGGGAGGTTTGACGATAGGACTGCAGGGAATCTTTACATCAGGGCAGATTATTATGCTGGTTTGCGGGGATCGAAAGGAAGCAGCCTATCAGGCATTTATGAGTCAGAGAATAGCAACCTCTACTCCGGCATCTCTATTATGGCTGCATCCGAACTGCGTTACGCTGGTGGATGATACCATACAGAAATAACTTTTTATGTTGTTATTGTGATAAAATTATGATAAAATTATGATAAAATTATGATAACAAAATAGAGAGGAGTAGATTGATATGATACAAATTCGTCCTGTTTCTGATTTGGGAAATAAATTCTCTGAAATTGAAGAGATTGTAAATGGTGGGGAACCCGTTTACCTTACAAAGAACGGCTATGGTACAATGGTGGTTATGAGTCTGGAACGGTATGCAAATCTTACAGATTTTGTAGAGACCAAGCTGGATGAGGCTGATCGTATTGCGGAAACAAGTGAGGAACGATATTCGCACGAACGAGTGTTTGGCGATGTCAGAAAAGCTGTTGATGGAAATGAAGACCTATAAGCTGCGTTATCTTCCGCTTTTTGAAGAGGATGTAAAGAATGTGGCAGCATACATTTCCCATGTATTGCAGAACCCGGATGCGGCACACAATTTAATTGATGATGTGGAAACGGCCATTTTGAACATGCTATATCATCCTGCAATTTATGAAAAAGTCTTTTCACAGTGTGAACGAGTGAACCCATATTATCGAATATACGTGAAAAACTATACCATTTATTATGTTATATTGGATGATATTGTGGAAATTAGGCGTTTTCTATATAATGGAAGAGATATGAATCGTTTGATCTGACGTTATGATATCACATATTTTATGAAAGAAACCAGCAAGTACAGGTATTATATTCTGCACATGCTGTTTATCATTTTTTGAAGAGCGCTTCTATTATAGACTTTGAAGATATAGCTATATCAGAGACATTTTGTATCTCTATTGGTGTATCTTTGAAGATAGGCGAAAATGAGATAAAAATTACACATGGAATAGAAAAGCGTCCTGAAAAGTTCGGGACGTTACATATCACCACAAAGAGTACGACATTGGAAAATTTCAATACGCCCTTCAACAATGCGATAGACGAGACGGTTAGTCTCATCAATACGACGGCTCCAATAGCTTTGAAAATCACCCTTTAGCTGTTCAGGTCTTCCAAAACCGGTATGCTTGTTGCGGTCTATATCCTGCAATAATAGTTTGTTGCGCTTTAAGTTTTTTTATTATCATTGCCTTTCGAAAAGGAGGCAGCCTTATGTTCCTGCATTCCATCCCATCACATACGTCCTTAGGATAAAGCAGCAGTGAGCTGCAACCCCTACATCGTGCTTCTTCCCGCTGCTTTTAGGTTCACCTTTCGTTTGACCTTGTTTGCTTTCATGATGGAACGCTAGAAAGTAAGCGAACACATCCTACATATATGGCAGGAATATCTCCATAATCATCGCCATTTCGGAAGAAGGGATCGTCACGTTGAAAATTTCAGAGATAATTTCAAAATTTTTCTCCATGATATAATACATCTGATCATACTGATTGATGATGCCTCTGGCCTTTGGATAGGACAGGGGCTCTTTTCGTATGCATCGCTCAATCATAAATCCACTGTGGAATATGAACTTAATCAACAAATCATCCGTATAGGAAATATTCAAATCATGTAGAATATTGATCAATACATTAAACAGAGACTGACAGACCTTATGCGGATTCAGAAATACCAGTGACTCAGACAGTACCTTGTTTGTGATATCATTCAGCAGCTCCTGTGCATGTGTTTCCGTTTCGCTTACACTTGCTGCATCCCTTGTGTTTTCCTGTCGGAAATATTGGATGGAACTTAAGGTGGAACCGAGTGATTCCATCTTTTCCACAATCGCCATCAGTGTTTTTACCGATATATCACTTACAATGGTAAACGCAGCATCACTCAGTTTTTTCAGCATGGCTTCACTTGCTGTGACTGTACTGCTGTCTGTGGCAATCACAACACCCTTCCCGCGATTGATGGAATGCATCGTATCGGAAATCAGCCTGCAATTCTTTTCATGGGAGGTCTGTGAATGCAGACGAAGGTAGTGAATTTCAGTTTTGAAGGACAGGCTGTTCAAATAATCGGCATACTCCTTTGCTGTATCGTTATCCACACTGATAATCAGCAGCTGAATATAATTGCTGTCGATCCATTGTGAGGAAAGATACAGATAGGTGGCGATATAATCCGTTTCCTCGGCAGGAAGCTGCAGCTCCTGATGCGTGTGAATGTGTGAAACAATGCTTTGCGCACAGTCATAATCCTCCTGCTTGGCGATACGGTACTCTGCCCGGCGAAAGCCAAGCTCCTGATTACCACTGCGTATGCGGCTGATGGAATTGGATACATGCAGAAGTAAACCGTACAACAGATTTTCATTCTTACAAATCGGATTGTTTTGCAGAATCGGATACAAAAGATCATAAACCTGCTTCAGCATTACGGAGCGAATCGTATTCAGGTGGATACCGATTGCTGCATTGATATCCTGTATACACAGATTGATCAGCTTATCATCAATGCTGTCCAGATAGCTGTCCTTTTTGCTGGTACTGTCATTGAGATCATACAGCAGCTCCAGCTCCTGATTCTGTTTCAGCGCTGAGAAAAACAGATACTCACCGGCAAACAGATTCAGAATGTTATCCAGTTCACTCATGCGTTCATTCACGTCATAAATATCCGTTAATACCTGTGTGGAAATATCATCATAATCAACACTGACAAACAGAGCCTCCTGATCCAGATAGCTGCGAAAGGCGTGTGCACAGGCCTGCTTGATTTCCGCATGCAGATGAGGCAGGTTCCCGGAATAGTCCGACATAACAAAACAGCTCAGTGCGCCCTTTGATATCCGTATGGTTTTATTAATATGTGCAGCCTCCTGCTGGAAATACTGCATCGTCAGAACAAGCATTTCCTGAATGGATTTCTCCCGCAGACAGGGGATATGTATCTGCATAGGGAAGCAGCGGCGTATGTCCGGATTCAGTATCATGTTTTCCGTGTTGGAGATACCCACTATCAGGGAGCGAATCGGATATTCCTTGGAAGGAAGATGCAGTGGCGTATAGGATTGGCTGATCATACTGTTGTACAGGCTGGTCAGGGCGGAAAAGGAAAGACGATCCATGTGATTCAGAATGAGCATACCGTTTCTGCTTGCTTCCAGCAGCCCCTTTTTCAAATGGCTGCCATCATAATAGCCATACAGCTTACTGAGTATTTCCTCCGGCTCCTGATCGGCATAATTCAGACAGTCAAAGACAACGATCCGTGATCCATGAGTAAAGATTTTCCTTTGCAGGCAGAATTCAAACATCGTTTTCGCAAAGTTAAGCTTTCCGACACATGGATCCCCGTATAACAGAATATTCAACCCCTGCGGCGGATACAGCAAAGCGGATTTCGCCCGTTGAATCGGCTCAAACATACTGCTGGTATTGCGGTTTGCGAGATACTGACGGAAAACATCCGCCTGTGTCTGTTCGTTTTTTAGCTCCTGCTCCTCCTTCAGGTAGCTTTGAATGCTCTTCCCCTTTGGAATGACACTGGGGATATGTACATCCGGATGCTCATTTTCCAATGGTGTTTTGGCAAAAAACAGAGTCGGACGTCCCTGCGTCTTGATCAGTCTTCCCTCATGATGCAGCTGGTTTAAAAGTCTCGATACATTGGAGCGGTCCATTTGCAGATCAAGACTGATATTCAAAGCATCCCTTCCCAGACTTCCGCGCTGCTGCAGCTGCTTTGCTGTATGACGGATGAGATGCTGATACACCTCTTCTTTTTTCTTGTCCATATAGCCTAACCTCCTTTTTGACATTATAACAAAAATATCCGGTATTTGGTGTAAAATGGGCGAGTCGCTTACACACTGCTGTTCAGAATGTATTTTTAATTCACCATGATTGTGCAAAAACTTACGCACATATGTATGGATAGGAAGAAAAGCGGTTACTTTTTCTGTAAAAATAAAAAGAAACCGCTGATATATACATGAAATATCGCTTTACACAATTTGTTTACTGTGTAAAAAAAGCAACGATTTTGTGTGGCGAAAACAGCGTGATACAATACACTCGAAGTTGAGAACGACTGTCGAACAACCGGCAGCTGGTGAAATGAGGAGGTAGAAATATGGTTGCAGTGTTATTGGTGACACATGGCGATCTGGCACAGGCGCTGTTGTCAAGTGCGGCACTGATTATGGGAGAAGCAGCGCTGATTGAAAGTCATGGTTTATATCACGGAGACAGTGTTGATAATCTGAAGGACACGATTAAGGAGGCGATAATCAGATTGTCTGAGTGCTCACAGGGAGACGGTGTTCTGATTCTGACGGATTTATTCGGAGGTAGTCCGTCCAATGCGGCAGCAAGGGCGATGCACGAGCTGCAGGATAGCGTTCACTGTGAGTGTATCACCGGGGTGAATCTTCCGATTCTTCTGGAGGTGGCTACGAGCAAAACCTTTATGAAGCTGGAGGAGCTGAAGCAGCACGCATTAGAAGTTGGTGGGAACAGTATTCTGGATCTGAGAAATCAGTTTCAGTTATAAGCAGATTGCTGAAAGGAGATAAGTTATGCAGATTTCAATTATTCAGGCCATTCTGATTGGTACGCTTTACTATTTAACAAACAACGGGGTTCCCTGGCTGACCGGGCTGGGCAGTGTTTCCATCCGCCAGCCGATCTGTGCGGGAACGATTGTCGGATTGATTCTCGGGAAGCCGGTGGAAGGCTGTATCATGGGTGCTACGATCAATACCTTGTATCTGGGCTTTGTAAATGCGGGAGGTACGTTGCCAACCGATCCCGGAATCGGCGGAGTCGTAGGAACAGCACTTGCGCTGAGTGCCAATGCCACACCGCAGGTCGCTATGTCGATTGCAGTTCCACTTGGCGTTATGGGGACGATGGTATGGACGCTCCGTCAAACGGTAAACATTTATTTTGTACACCAGATGGACAAATATGCAGTCACCGGTGATATTAAAAAGATGGCATTCTGGCAGCTCGTACCGACGCAGCTGTTCGGATATGCCGTGACCATGATTCCATGTGCGCTGCTGGTTTACTTCGGTGCCCCGGCTACACAGGGACTACTGGATATGCTGGCAGGAAAGCCGCTTCATATTCTGAGTGTGATCGGCGGGATTCTTCCTGCCATTGGTATTGCAATGATTATCCGTATGCTGAATACAAGAAACGGAATCCTGATTTTCTTTACACTTGGATTCTTTCTGGAAACATACTCCGGGCTGAGTATGCTGGTGGTATCAATTTTTGCGGCAATCGCTGCTTACTTCTATGGTGAATTGAAATTCGGAAAGGCAGGGAATGAGGAATGAGTGAACAGGTGACGGAAAGAAAGCTGACAATAAAGGATCTGAATACATCCTATTTCATGTTTGAGGTGTTTGCACAGGCCTGCTGCAGCTATGAACGATTGCAGGCACCCGGATTTTTCTCCGGTATGAAGAATGTTATCGCGAAATTATACACAGACCCTGAGGAACGTGCAGAAGCATGTCAGCGTCATATGGAATTTTATAACTCGGAATTTGCGCTGGTAGGGCCGGTAATTCTTGGTCTTACGATTGCCATGGAGGAAGAAAAGGCCTGTGGTGCGGAAATCGACGGACTTGCGATTAGTGCGGTCAAGACTTCTCTGATGGGACCGCTTGCGGGAATTGGAGATACCCTGCGGCAGGGAACACTGATTCCGATCATCGGCTCCATCGCAATCTCCATCGGGCAGGAAGGAAATCTTCTGGGACCGATCTTCTATTTCTTTGTGACGCTGGCACTGAACTTCGGTATCAGCTATACGCTGTACCGCAAGGCATATGACAAGGGGCGCGATTTCGTCGGTGAATTCTTCAGCGGCGGGAAGATGGAGAAAATCATGACAATGGTAACCGCTATGGGCTCCATCACCATCGGTGCACTTGCCGCCACGACTGTAAAGCTGACTTCAACTGCCGAGATTGCTCTGGGTGACAACAAGCTGGCGGTACAGACCGATATTCTGAATAAGGTTGTAAACAATCTGCTTCCCTTTGGCATGGTCATGCTGACGTTTTATCTGATGAATAAAAAAGTTAGTGTAAACAAGGTTCTGCTCATTCTGTTTGCCATCGGAATCATCGGTGGACTGCTGGGAATCGTTTAGGCAGGTGCAGTATATGAAGGTTCTGATTACATCCAACAGCTTTGGAAAATTTGATGAGGCACCGCGGGAGCGGATGCTGGATCTAGGCTGGGAGCTGCTTGATAACCGCTATCATCATATTATGAGCGAGGAAGAAATGATGAACGAGGTTCCCGGCGTGGATGCGATTATACTTGGCTCTGATATTGTCAGTAAACGGGTGCTGGATAAGGCTGACAAACTGAAAATTATATCCAGATACGGTGTGGGAATTGACAACATTGATACCGTGGAGGTTGAAAAAAGAGGCATTGCTGTCACGGTGACGAAAAACTGTAATACGGAGGCGGTGGCAGATTATACGATTGCCCTCATGCTGGCGACCCTGCGCCATGTATGCAATGTGCATTCCTCCTTGCAAAAGGGGATATGGAAAAAGGAAACCGGTATGGATTTATGCCATAAGACAGTCGGAGTATTCGGTCTGGGCGCAATCGGCCGTCAGGTTGTAAAACGTCTCAAGGGATTTGAATGTAAGATATTAGGGTATGATATATTCGCAGATGAAGAATACTGCGAAAAAGAGGGAATCTGTCTGCTTTCCCCACAGGAGATTTTCAAACAGGCAGACATCATTACACTGCATGTTCCCGGCAACGCGGATGGAACACATTTCATCACTCAGCAGGAGCTGGAGCTGATGAAGCCCGAGGCTGTCCTCATCAATACCGCGAGAGCTTCTCTCATCGATGAAACGGCCATGGTTCAGGCATTGCGGCAAAAACGTATCTATGGGTACGGAACGGATGTCTTTGATGGGGAACCACATATGGATCCGGAATTTATCGGTTTGAACAATGTGGTATGCAGCCCGCATACAGCCGCCGTCAGTGTGGAGGCAGTCAATACCATGTCACATGCCGCCGTGGAGCATCTGATGGAGTATTTTGGAGTAACAAAATGATAGGAGAAACCTTATATGAAACATATCGTTTGGACAAGAATTGATGACCGTCTGATTCACGGTCAGGTCATGACACAATGGATTCAGTATACCGAGGCGAATGAGGTACTGATCATCGATGATGGCGTCGCAAAGGATTCCTTTCTGCAGATGGTTATGAAATCCAGTGTTCCCGGTAAAATCAGTTTAAAGGTGTTAAGTGTCAAGGATGCAATCGGATACTTGAATGAAGATGGAAAGCATGAGAAAATTATCATTCTTGTAAAGACACCGGTGGTGTTGGATGAGCTGACCGATGCCGGTGTCCGTCTGAAGAGCATCAATGTCGGAGGAATCGGCGCGAAGGCCGGAAGAAAGCCGATGTTCAAAAACATATCTGTCAGTGAAGAGGAAAAGGAAGCCTTCCGCAATCTGTTAAACAAGGGAATCAACGTGTTCCTGCGTGTCATTGTTACAGAACCGGAAGAGGATATCGCAAAATATTTATAGAAAGGAAACGGTATACCGATGCGTATCAGAAGCAGTCAGGTCGTATACCGGAGGTAACAGGATGAATGAAATTGTAGAATTTATCGCAAAGCACAAGGTGGTCGTTATCTGCCGCGGCTTGTATGATAATGAGCTGATCAAAACAATCAGAGCGCTGTATGATGGCGGTATACGTGTAGTGGAGGTTACCTTTGATCAGGCAGACCCCGATGCGGTAGAGAAGACATGCGGTGCAATCAGGACAATCAAAGAGCATTTTCCACAGATGAAGGTGGGAAGCGGCACAGTAACCTGTGTAAAGCATGTGCTTGCCACAAAGGAGGCAGGGGGAGAATTCTGCCTGTCACCGGATGTGAATACGGAGGTGATTCGTGCAACGAAAGAAGCCGGTCTGATTTCTATACCCGGAGCAATGACCTCAACAGAAATTTTGCAGGCACACAATGCCGGAGCGGATATCGTGAAAATATTCCCTGCAGGATGGCTGGGACTGTCCTATCTGAAGGATATCAAAGGGCCGATCAATCATGTGAAATTCCTTGCGGCAGCCGGTGTAAATGAGGAGAACTTCAAGGAGTATCTGAACGCCGGATACTGTGCAGCAGGCATCAGCGGCCGCTTTATCGATCGAAAGGTTATCGCTGAAGGAAATTTCGAGGAGCTGACACGTCGGGCAAGGATATTTACCGATATCGCAAAAGCGTGTTAATTCAACCCCCGCCGCACAACTGCTATAGGCGGGGGTTCTTTTAGAATCATACCAACAATCTACGACTGTTCTCTATGCAGGAAGTGAGGGAATCAGCGTATGCAGGAAAGCAGAAAATTATACGAGGAGGATAACAGATGAAGGCTATTGTATTTGGTGCGGGGAAAATCGCCCGTGGATTTATCGGGCAGCTGCTGTATCTCAGTAAGACGGATATCACGTTTGTGGATATCGATCAACAGCTGGTGGATCGTTTGAATAAGGATCAGAAATACCATGTGTATATTCTGGGAGATTCTTCATTGGATAGTGATGTTACAGGCTTTCAGGCGGTACAGCTGGAGGATGAAAAACGCATTGGTGCTGCCCTTGTGGAAGCGGATATCGCCTTTGTTTCCGTAGGTGGTGCAAACCTGAAGTCACTGGGTGAGAAAATTGGAAGAATATATAAGGAAAACGGCATACCGAAAAAGCCGTTTAACTTCGTGACGTGCGAGAACTGGAGACATGCGGGAGCGTTTCTGTATGAAGGGATTACGGCAGAGATGGAGGAACAGGAGAAAACGATGTTTGATCAGTTTGTCGGTGTGAACGAGGCAGTTATCATGCGCTCTGCGACCCAGCCCAGTGATGAACTTGCAATGCAGGATGCAACAGGTGTATGGGTACAGAATTACTGGTATCTTCCCATCAGTGCCGAGCATTTCAAGGGGGAGCTTCCACCGATTCAGGATGCGGAGCTGATGCAGAACTTCGGCGATTTTTTAACCCAGAAAATGTATACCAATAATACAAGCAACGCTGTCATCGCCTATCATGGCTATCTGGCAGGCTATGAGCTGCTGGCAGAGGCCGCAAACAGCCCGGAGGTTTCCGCCTTGCTGGATGAGGTATATGAGGAAATCAACCAAACACTGGTGGCGGAGCTGCATGTCGATCCGCAGCAGCAGAAGGCCTTTGCGGAAAAGGCAAGAGCAAAATATACAGACTGGACGATTGTCGACCGTGTCATACGGCATGGAAAGGATCCGCTTCGCAAGCTGGGAGCACAGGATCGGCTGATTGCACCGGCAAGAATGGCATTGAACCATGGGGTTTATCCCCGGGTGATAATTGAAACCATCGCAAAGGCACTGTTCTTTGATGAGGAAAGTGATGCGTCCGCAAGGAAGCTGAAAGCAATGCGAAGAGAGCACGGGATACCCTATGTATTACAGACCGTATGTGAACTGAACGAGCAGGAGCCACTGTACCGGGAGGTGCTGAAGGCTGTGGATAGGATATGTAAGGAAGGGCTGGTCAAGGGACGTGAGTAAAAATGTAATCATCGGTGCCGGATTAAGCGGGCGGGGCTATTTAAACCGTCTGCTGTATCTGTCAAAGGAAGAAACCGTTTTTTTGGATTGTGATGAGAGCCTGATCCGGCAGCTGCGCAAGGAGCCTTCGTATACGATTCGCTTTGGAAGTGAGCGGGAGCCTCTGAAGGTGGATAATTACACTGCCTATACGATAACGGATGAGCGTGCGATAACAAACATCGCACAGGCAGAACGTATCTTCATCAGTGTCGGTGCCGATCACGTTGCGGAATTGCTGCCCTTTTTGCAGGCAGCATTGCAGGAGCGAGATAGGCGTTCTTTGGATATCCTTGTTGCAGAAAATGGAATACAGCCATCCTCACCCCTTGCTGTATTGCGCAGTGATTCCCGAATACACTTGAGTGAAGCTGTCATATTCTGTACAACGCTTGGACAGTGTGATTCACTGGATATCTTAAGTGAAAATCTGGACCATCTTCCCTACGACAGCGTAGCATTGGGACATGAGCTTCCCTTATACGGCTTTGTACAGGAAACACATTTTTCCGATTTGCTGGAGCGCAAAATCTATACGTATAACTGTATCAGTGCATGTATAGCCTATCTGGGGTATGAAAAGGGGTATACGGATTATGCCGAAGCCGCGAATGATATTGAAATAACTGAGAAAATCAAACGGATAGCGGAAGTAATCAATCGCTGTATCACTACTGTGTATAATGTTTCCATGCAGGAGCAGACCGCGTTTTCTGAAATGGCGATTCGAAAGTTTCAAAATCGAAATATCAAAGATACCGTAGCGCGCAATGTTCGGGATGTTGAAAGAAAGCTGAAGCCTGAGGAAAGAATCCGCAAGCCGTTGTCTTTGATGCAGGAGCAGGGGGAATACAGCAGAGAGCTGCTGGAGGTTCTGGCAGCGGCACTTCGATATGGCATGAAAACAAAAGAGCTTTCGCAGGATTGGGAGAAGCTGGTGGATTTCTACACACAGGGGATGTGCGAGGAGTGGAAGCAGGTTTTGCATCGCTGTAAATGATCGGGCTGTAAGGCATCTGCTATACGTATGAAGGCTGCTGGTTCGCTAAAGCGCAAGGTGTAAAAGGGAATCGTGTATTCCTGCTTCTTGCCCGCATTAAAAGACAAGCATAAAAAAAACAAAAAGAAGAAACAAATTCCTTTTCACAGGAGCTTTCTTTCTTCTTTTTTTTTCAGTCAATTCAATTATCTATTTCCGGTTTAAAGCCTGTTCATGACGATCCCTGTTACAAGCAGTGCAAAACAGTTGTCTTCCTGAGAGAGAACAGGAATGTCTGTAGTAAGGAACGGGTTTTCCACAGTTGCCGTGTTTGTTTCGGCTGGATAGACAGAACGTCTCACTTATTGTTTAGCTTTGCAGAAATATCCCGCAGCTCCAATGCGATATAAACCAGCAGTAGAAATTTCATGATATCTATGATCATACCTAACATATCCACACAACCTCCTATTCATAAACGGGGGAACAGTATACTCTGCAGGACACTGTTTCCTTTGTTTCTTCCAGTTAAACTTTACTGTAAATAGCCTGTGGTGTAAAGCTGAATCAGTAATGAATTGAAAGGATCAGATTTTACAGGTCTTAGATACCGCAGGAGGGAAGCTTTCTAAGGGATGTATACGGAATATAGCTGCTCTCATCCTGCTCCAGTACCTGTCGGAAAAATTTTTGAACTGCTAAAGCAAACAAATTCCTTCCTCAGCTTTGCATGAGACAGCTGTTAGTGATTGCTTTTCTTTTTAAATGCTCTTACGGATAAAATATAGAATAACAGAAGCAGCACCGTACACCACAAAATTGCAGAAAGCAGTGTACCGGTCTTTAATGACTCATTCAGAAGCAGGGCACGCAGTGAATCAATGACAGGGGTGATCGGCTGGTATTCGGCAAAAATCTGCAATGCTTTCGGCATGGTGTCGATTGGTACGAAGCCGGAGCTGATGCAAGGCAGAGCAATCGCCAGAATTGAGAATGAGCCCGCTCCCTCCGGACTGTTGGCAATCATTCCAAAATATACGGATATCCAGGATAAGGTGAGAATGTACAAAGAAATAATCAGCAATGCGGCACACCAACTAAGTAAATCCGCATTTGGTCGAAAGCCAATCAGGAATGCCACGAGGAGAATCAGCAGGGCAGTTACCATATTTCTGATAAAGGCTTCCAGTACATGCCCGTTTAAAATGGAAGAGCGTTTCACAGGCATGGTGCAGAAGCGCTCCATGATTCCGCTTTTTATATCTGAACAAACGGCAATCGCCGTGGTAGCGGCACACTGTCCGAGGCATTGCAGAATGATTCCTGGAACAATGAAATTCACATAGCTTGTTTCACTTGTCTGCATGGCGCCGCCAATTACATAAGCAAACAGCAGCATGGTGAGTATCGGAGCGATGATGCTCGTTAAAATTGTATCGGGATTTCGTTTGGATAGAAGCAGACATCTTCCGCTCATCGTCAAAACATCCTTTAGTGTCTGTATGGTTTTCATTGTATATCCTCTCTTTCATGAACCAGTGTTAGGAAAACATCCTCCAGATTCGGCAGCTTTTGATAAAATTTCAGGATTTTGATATTACCGGAAGAAAAAATATGAAACAGCTCGGATAATGCTTCGGCACTGCCGTCCGTATATATAATCAGCTTATGCTCTGTATTCACCGGCTTCGTCGAATAGCCCCCTGTACATGACATGGCAGCCTCCAGCATACTGCTGTCGGGAAATTCAAATTCGACGATTCCCTGTGGCAGCAGCTTTTTTAATTCCGCAGGAGTACCTTCCGTAAGAATCCTTCCTTGATCCAGAATGGCGATATGATCCGCCAGCTGCTCCGCTTCCTCCAGATACTGCGTGGTAAGAAAAATAGTGATTTCCATTGAATTCAGCTGTTTTATGATGCTCCACATACTGTGACGGCTCTGTGGATCCAGACCTGTTGTCGGCTCATCAAGAAAAATAATCTGCGGATTACCGGCAAGGCTCATAGCGATGTCCAGCTTTCTGCGCATACCGCCGGAATAGGTGCTCACCATACGGTTAGCGGCTTCTGTAAGGGAGAAATATGCAAGCAGCTCTCCTGCCTTTTTCTTTGGCGTCTTCAGGTGATTCAGCTTTCCGATTATCACAAGATTTTCATAACCGCTCAGCTTTTCATCCACACTGGCAAACTGCCCGGTGAGACTGATCAACTTCCGAACGGCTTCTCCCTCGGCAGTGACAGAATGACCGCATACGGAAACTTCACCGCTATCAAAGGCCGCAAGTGTTGTCAGTATCTTAATCGTCGTTGTCTTTCCGGCACCATTGGAGCCAAGCAGACAATAGATAGAGCCTTTTTCTATTTCCATATTCACATTCTTTAATACCTCTGTATGACCATAGCGTTTGGTTAACCTGTGTACAGAAACAGCGAGATCTTGTGTGTTCATATTTATATTCTCCTTTTTATATACATTCAGAATGTATGTATTCTGGTAAAATAAAATTGCATATGCAATCTTATTTTGTTGGAATGCTTTGGACAATCGTCTGGGCATGCTGAAGAATTTCATCATCAATGAGGTAGATTCCCATACTATCCAGCATGTGTTTGGTGAGCAGCAGGCGTTCCAGCAAATCTTCCTGCGTACAGGGGACAATGGAAGGAATGAACCACACACTGGTTATCATTACAAATAAGCTGGCCAGTGCCTTGGGATATTTGATATCCGGAATAGAGCCGTCCTGAATGCCTTCCAGAAACAGCTCTTCGAAAAAAGGTGTAACGATTCGCAGATTACTTTCCATATAATCCGCAAGAATCTTCGGATTCTTCAGCAGTGGAACAGACATCTGGTTCAAATCGAGCTGATCCTGATTCTGTGCCTGCAGCTTGATGATCTTCTTCAGCTTTTCAAGGCCGCTTAGCCCCTTTTCCTTACGAACTTCCTCAAATGGATTATGCTCCAGAAACATTCGGTCACTCAACGCATCCAGCACTTCCTCCTTGGATTTGAAATGGTGGTAGAAAGCACCGCGGGTAAGTCCTCCCAACTCTCCCACTATATCCAAAACGGTTGTTTCTTCATATCCTTTTTCCAGAAACAGCTTCATGGATACATCCAGTATTTTCTGAACCGTTTCCTCCGGATACTTATTGCGCGGCATTGTATCACTCCTTAATACATACATTGTGTATGTTGTCAATGGAAAGTATATGTTCCTTTTTTTTATCGATGGAATTATAGATAAATACAGAATCTGGCACTTAAGCCTTATCGAATGACATCATTATAAGATGAAAACGAGGATATCACTTTATTGAATATCCTCGCACGATGATTTAAATTTATGAAGGAAAGTACAAATCAATAAATTCATCTAAAGATTCAAATTCCCCTGTATCATTGTTTTTCACTTGAAGTGTAGATTCATTAGGAAGTTCCCTGAATAGACTGCTTTTGGATGATGGTTGATAAATTTCTCTTGTTCCATATTGGACACCATTAACTATATAAGTATTAGTTGAACTTACATAGTTCATAAAAAATAAGTAGGTTTTACCAGTTTCTAAAATAATATCATTTTCATAACGAAGCTCTACATAAGTGCTTGCTTTGTCAATTTTCTCCTGTCCTGCTTCTTTTCTATGCTTATCGTCATTTTCAATCATTTCTTTTGGGGCATTTTTTTCGTAATCAGCAATTGAAATTACACCACCATTTCTTGCGAAATTTATAGTGTTTGAATTTGTCTGACCCTTCAGGTTTTTTAGAACAGAGATTTTACCATATTCATATGGTATTGGATTAAATGCATTTTCAGCGGCTGTTGTACTACAGCCATCTATACTTTCCACTGTTCCGATAAAAACATTACTATCAAAATCCCTTAACTGATTAACATCACTGATATCAATACTTTGATCTGCAGATACCGTAGCTATATCTATGCTTTCAGAACTAATTTTATCACGATAGTTATAATGTTTAATTGTTTCCTCTTTTTCATTTGTTTTTGGTATCTGTGTTTGATCTGTATTTTTGAGACTTGCACAGCCAGTTACGATAAGAGAGGTTGCGATAATTAATAAGAATTTTTTCATGATTGACCTCGATTCCCCATATACATATTTATGGATTTCATTACACAAGTTAGTATCTGCCATAGATTGAAACAACTTCTTCACTATCTACTTTTTGAGGTTTATTAACTTTTCTGCCTGCTCCTGTTTGACACATGATGCTGTTCACGTTCTTGTTATTTTCGCCAAGCCCTAAAACATGGCCGAATTCATGCGCCATTACTGCATTATGATTTATGCTGGTATCATTAATGTACTTATTATTTAAAAATATTTTGTTCCACCAATAATTAGAGCTCGGGTTCTGTTGCTGGTTATTTTTATTAAAGAAAATAGTATAAGCGATTGTTGATGATGCACTATCGTTATAAGAATATATATCAACTGTACTTCCTGTTGTGCTGGATACAGCTGTCATATAAATGGGATTATCATAACCTGTATACATCCAGTTATTAGCGGCTGTATTGATATTTGGAGTATAAGGAGATGCTCCTCCGTTTACTGTATAGGTGATATTTCTAGGACCATTTATTAATCTTCCCCCTAATTTCACTGCATGAACTTCTGTAGTGAAACATACAATTGTAATTAGAATTATAAAACTGAGCATTAAAGTTTTGCAATTTTTCTTAGTCATATTGTCTCCTTTTTTTGAATATGAGGATTATCAAGATTATCCTTTTATGTTATCTCCTCTTCCTAAAGGTTGAATGCCTGAGTCATTGTTAATAGGTATAATAAGAAGAAACAGGCATAATAAAGGCAAAAACAATACACCGATTTTTTTTCATTTTCCTCATCCTTTCTATACGTACTATATAATCTTTTTTTTATTTATAGTCAAGGTATATGTAATTTGATGCAGAAATACCAATGTGAAGACACTTATTTCAATATATTTTCATTTTTCAGTAGAGCATGAAATCTAAAATAATTAACATAACTTCCACTTTCAGAGCTCAGTCTTGTTATCTCATCACTTACTATTCTTGTATAAATTTTATCAAATGCAGTTAAATTCGGGCAAACCTTGTCTTGAAGAAATTTCATTCTTTCTTTGTTGTTCTTAAAAGTTTGCTTGTAGTAAGAAAAGAGCGAATATTCAAGTTGATCATCATATTCTGATGTTAGATTATCATTAACAAAAAGTGTTTTATCTTTTTCTTTGTTAAGCATTTGATTACAATATGAAAGTAAAATGATATTACTTGTATAGTGTCTTTTTGGATTCAATACAATATAAGCTTTTGTATAGTTGCTACAGCGTACATAATTTCTGAGCATAAGATATCGATTCGCTAAATTTAATAAAATCATTCCTTTTAAATTATTGTCTTCATGTTCTTCGGTAAGCATTTTTTCCAGCATATGAAGATAGCTGTAACATAATTCTATATCGATGTGTAAAGCGATGCTGCTTAAAATAATATATATGTATGCTAATTGGTTTTTACTTCCTTTTTCTCTGGCAACAGGTTCTGCTTCTTTCAGAATAAGGTATGCACGTAATTCTTTGTTCTCTTCATAAAGCTGATTTGCATAATTAATGCGATTTGGTAAATAAGCTGATGCTTCCATAGAGTATGAACTGAAAAAAGCAGATAGCTTCTTTTCATTTGCACCGCTTGCATGGATGTAAAGAAAATCCATGAGGATATCTTTGAAGCCTTTAGGAAATATATTTACAAGCGGAAATAATAAAGAATATTCCTGATCATTCATAAAGATACGATCTTTTAAATATAAGAACAGCTTTCCTAAGAAAAATATGCACTCTTTATAATAGACATGGTGCCTTTGGCTTTTTAGAGAAAGCAAGGTAGTCTCAATTATCCGTATTGCTTCTTCATATCTTTCTGTTTCCATTACACAGTAAAGCTGTTTACTTTGCGTTATGAGATAATGATCTATTTTCTGTGAAATATGCAATTGCTCATTCAAATTAAAAAGCAGCTCCTGATACTTTTCATCTTTTATAAAAACCTGTTCATGATTTTCTAATTTTTTGACTGTGGCTGGAGATATGATCCATTTATAATTGCCGTGTCTTCGATATACATCATTTTGTGATAGCTTTAATACTCTACGATAGTATGGTATTAGGATATGAAGTCTGTCATGCCATTCTTTTGATATTCTCATATAATTTCCCACCCCTTTAATATTAGTATAACATATTTCTTAATTGGACGAAAAACCGGTCTGCAGACCGGTTCATTTTCAATATTTGAATGAGCTGTCAGAGGAATCGCATTATTTTCGCTCTGCTTGAACATCAATCTCCATCTGATAATTGAGTATAACATCACACAAAACGGCGATTTCCTCCTGTGAAATGGAAAGTGTCATAAAATCCCGGATTTTCAACAAATTCGTTTTCATGATGTGAAACAGCTCGGTATGCTCCATCATAAAGCTTTCCAAAAGATTATAGCGGATTTTCTGCTTCTTCACACAGCGGTCCAGCATACAGGTGCCGTGAAACAGGAACTGTATAATGATGTTATTGGAAAGCGGCAAATTGCATTCCGTGCAAATATTGAGCAGTACGCGGTACAGGGCTTCATTGGACTTTGCTATATTGATGGTGGGGAAGGTTGCCTGAAAGCGCTGAAAGATATCGCTGCTTTGACGCTCATTTTTAGAGGTCAGACTCTTATCATTCAAAAATGCCTTTATTTTCTTCTTTCGGTTCACTACATCACTGAGCAGAGCCAACAGATGCATGGTCTTCTGTGAAACCACTTCACTGGTTTCATATAATAGTGGAAGAGAAACCGGATACAGGGAGAAGGAGGGAATGTTTAACGTGGAGATAATGGACTTATCCAATGTCGTAAGCGGCGGCTTGTCACCCACGATGAGTACGCCTTTTCCTATATCAATATATTTGATCAGCTTATATATCTTATCCGTAAACTCATGAAAATCATGCGTCTGATAATAGAGATTATAATCGAAGGAAAAGAAACAGCGGCTTCCCAGAATCTGGTTCAGATGCTGGGCATAATTTTCCGCAAGACGCTCTCCGTGACAGACAATCAATGTCATAATGGTATTCTGACTGATAGATTTTAATGCATAGTAGATAAAATTGCGAATATAGCTTTTATATACCTTCAGAAGACTGATATTGAACTTGTTTTCCACTGTGCTGATCACATTGTCACTCAGCTCCTGGGAATATGCCGTTTCCTTATAATCCAGATGCTCCAGCTGGAACTGGTAGGCAAAGGTATTATCCAGCATATGCTGAATCTGAATGTAGAGCTTACTTAAAATCTGGCGGTCATTTTTCAATTTTGTTTTCGTAAACAATGGGGTCAGAGCCTGATAGACCTTGGATTGCATTTCTATGGATGAGGAATCCAGAAGCTTTGTCCGCGTCATCAGGACATCCTCTTTCGCCTTTTCTATGATGTTTTTCAGCTGCGCAGTTATGACAATGCTTGCATTGAGCTGCGTCTGTAATAGATTTTCCAGTGTTTCACACGGCTGATCCGGATAAATATCTATGATTTCCGGAAGGAGCTGTGTAACTGTTATTCGAATATGGTCCTCCAAAGAATTATCTGCACTCTTGTTTTGAATGACATTTTTGGATATGTTCTCATGTGTGATGACGATTGGTTCATGGTTGCTAATCACACTGGAATACAGATTATTGGATAGGGAATAAACGATCTCATTGCGGAGCTGAAAGAGATTGTAGGTATAATCTGCGCTGAGAAAGGAGGCAATCGCATTTCCGGTTACCTTGATGCGGCTGTTCAGATTCACTGCCTCCTCCTGCAGGAAGGTCAGCACAAGCTCAATCATTTCTTTTGTTGTGCGCTCTTTTACATTGGGATACTTCGCTGTATAAGGTGTCAGCTGTGAGAAATATGCAAAGTTTTCAACGCTCTTATCTATCAGAAAAATCATGATAGGTAAAGGTTTGTTTTCGTTGCTGCAAAGATTGTTGAGATCGTTCCAGAACCGGTAAATCTCACTTTCCTGAAACGGGGTGTAGATTTCCATGATGACCATGGAGATATTACGATCAAGAAACTGCTGCCGTAAAGTGGAAAAGCTTTCATTTATGGAACGATAATCAAAGGTGAAGCTTCTGCTTTTTTTGGAAATACGCTTATTCTGTACGGCCAGATCGAAAAGCTTTTTACAAAAATATTTCTTGCCTGAGCCTTTTTCTCCCTGTAAGGCAATCAGTAACGGCTTGTTCTGGTAATAAAAAATGGCAGGGGTGATCTTACTGATAACCGGTGTCAGTGATTCCTCATAACCGTTTCCAATAATATTCATACCTTTTTTGTAAAAACTGGCGTCACTTGCATCATATACGAATAAATTTTTCAGGTTTTCTTTTCCGGGTATGATTTGGGGAATATTATTGAAATGATATTCGCTGACAATAACATCCTTGGATAAATATAGAGTGGGTCTTCCTTCCACCTTGATGAGCTGTAGATCGTTAAACAGCTGATTTAAAATTCTGGATACGTTGGACCGGTCCAGCTTCAGGTCCAATGCGATATCAAAGGCATTGCATCGTTCAAAGCTGAAGGATTTGTCCGCAAGACTTTCACTGGTGTATTCTCTGACCAGATTCATAATCAGATCCCGTCTGGTTTTCGCCATACTATCACTCCTATTGCTTTTTTCGTGTTAAATTAATGGGTGAAATAACACACAAGCTAGGAAAATATTAACATAATCCATATGAAAAGTACATACTTCCTATGATTTTGCGTGAAATGTAAATGATTTCATCACTTTGTTGAGGTTTCTCTTCGTAAGATGCCTTATTGTGATGACACACTGTTGCTTTTTGTGTCAATTTGACACTGTAATCGTTTTCAATATGATTATAGGTGTCAGATAAATATAAAGATTCAGTAAGAAAGAAGCTTCAGGAGGTGAAGAAAACTGCTTCTTTTCAGATATAGATAGGGAATAACAAATATGAGAGGAGAATCCTATGGAAAAAGCAAGAGCATGGGTGATTGAAGCAAAGGATAAGCTGGCAATGCGTGAGCTGGATATCCTGGAGCCGGGGGATTATGAGGTACTGTTTAAAACAGAGGTATGTTCCTTATGTACCGTGGACCGCAGAACATACAAAGGAACAAGGAACTACGGATATCCGTTTCTTGGCGGTCATGAGTGCAGCGGGACGATTATAAAGACAGGCAGAGGTGTTGTAGGTGTAAAGGCAGGCGATAAAGCAATTTTTACATCCGGATATTGTAACCAGTGTGAGCTGGATCGCTCCGGCAGAGGAACGCAGTGCAATCGCAAAAAGGAAATGCCGAAACGCTCAAGTCTGGATGGGAATATACTGGGTGGCGGCTTAAGTGAATATCTGGTGATTCCTGCATGGCAGATTATCCGTATGCCTGATGATGTGGATATGCGGCATGCAGCACTAACAGAGCCTCTGGCATGCTGTATTCACAGTATACGCAAGGCAAGATTAAAGTTTGGTGATACTGTTGTCATTATCGGTATGGGTATTATGGGGTACTTCCATGTGAAGCTGGCTCAGATGTGCGGTGCACGCATTATTGTGAGTGAAACCGATGAAGAAAAGAGGAAAACGGCGATTCATGAAGGGGCTGCCTATGCCTTTGATCCAAGTCAATGTGATGTCGGTGAAGAAATTCGCAGGCTGACGGATGGGCTGGGGGCAGATGCTGTCATCAACACCATACCGTTCAAAGAGGTGTGGCAGCAGGCAATTGACATGTTGGCACCATATGGCAGACTGATTGCCTATAGCTCACAAAACAGCAAGGAACCAATCGGTGTGGATTTCGGCATGGTGCATAGTCGTGAAATAGAATTTATCGGAACGCTGAATCCGACGATTGAGGATAATCAGATGGCGGTCAAGCTGATCGGTTATCAAATGATTGATATGGAGAAGGTGATTGACCGTGAATTCAGCTTTGCACAGGGAAAAGAAGCCTTTGATTATGCATGTAAACCGAGTGTTTACCGTGTCATGATCAATTACGGAAAGGAAGATAACTGATATGCTAGTAACATTAAAGGAAATTCTAACAAAGGCAAAGCAGGAGAATTATGCCGTGCCTGCCTGCAATATTGATAATGAACATAATCTGCGTGCTGCCATCGAGGCGGCAGAAGAAATGAATACCGGAATTATATTGAATACAACACCGGTTGCCAATCCGGATCTGGAAAGCTTTGGACGAATTGCAGTGGATCTTGCCAGACGCTCCCGAGTAAAGATTGCCCTGAATCTGGATCATGGCAAAACCTTTGAAGACTGTCTGCTTGGCATTCGCGCAGGCTATACCTCCATCATGATCGACCGTTCCTTACTGCCGTTTGAAGAAAATATCAGAGAGGTGCAGGAGATGGTACGCATTTGTCATGCACTGGGAATCAGTGTGGAAGCTGAGCTTGGTCATGTAGGTGTTGGTGAGCAATATCATACTGACGGACATCAGGCATTTACCCGTGTTGAGGAAGCAGTGGAATATGTAAAGCAGACCGGAGTGGATGCACTTGCGGTTGCCATTGGTACTGCACATGGCGTATATAAAGGTACTCCGCAGATTCATTTTGACCTTCTTCATGAATTGAAGGATGCACTGGATATTCCGCTCGTTCTTCATGGCGGCAGCGGTACCGGGGATGAAAATCTGGCACGCTGTGCAAGAGAGGGAATCAATAAAATCAATTTGTCCAATGATTTGAAACGCAGTGCGATTGAAAATCTGGTTAAGGAGGATTTGAGCGGCAATGCCGTTTATCAGCTGTATCCGCTGCTTGCGGAGGGATTCAAACATAAAATCAAGCACTATATCCGTCTGTTTGGCTGTGAGGGCAAGTAATGGAAAGCATTCTGGCTTCTGTAAAGAGGGAGCTGGCTGTCATCCACTTTATCTTTTTCATCCGGATAAGACATTGCTGCATATGACATGACACCGCCGGTGTTGACGTTTGACTATTTCCGTTTATTGGAAAAAGCATTTCGCAGTTAAGACGATTCGGTAGAAAAACAATTACCGGACAATATTGAAAATACAGGAGGAAATCGCTTATGAAGGTTTTGGTAACATCCAAGTCTTTTGGTAAATTAAGTAGGAAACCGATACAAAGATTACAGGATGCAGGCTTTGAGGTCTATGGAAATGAAAAGGGAAGACTGCTGAATGAGGAGGAAATGGTGGAAGCCGTTCAGGGGATGGATGCTGTCATTTTAGGGACAGAGGTTTTCAATCGCAATGTCATTGATCATGCGGATAAATTGAAAATCGTTTCACGCTATGGTGTGGGGCTGGATAAAATTGATGTGGAATATTTAAAGGAAAAAGGCATTGCATTACAAATTGCACGCAATGCAAATACAAACTCCGTAGCGGATCACACCATAGGACTTATGCTTTCTCTTTGTCACAATATTACAAGAAGTGATGCCAATATCCGCTCGCATGTGTGGAAAAAGCCGATTGCAAAGGATTTGTATCAAAGCACCGTCGGTATCCTTGGGCTGGGTGCCATTGGAAAAGCTGTTGCACGAAGACTGAAGGGGTTTGATTGTCATATACTCGCATTTGACAGCTATTATGATGAGGCGTTTATCCGGGAGTATGGCATACGCAAGGCGGATATAAACGAGATCGTGAGCAGCAGTGATTTTCTGACGCTGCATCTTCCTGCACTTGCAGAGTTTTCACCATTACTGGATGCGAAGGCTCTTTCCAAAATGAAAAAGGATGCGATTATCATCAATACGGCACGGGCGAAGCTCATTGACAGGCAGGCATTGTATGATGCTTTGCACAATGGGCAGCTTTACGGCTACGGAAGTGATGCGCATTATATGGAGCCCGGCTTTGATGAGGAGCTGATCGCCTGTGAGAATACCGTTCTGACACCGCATATTGCCGCAAGCAGTGAAGGGGCAATCAATCGCATGTCGGATATCGCGGTTGATCATGTGCTGGCATATTTCGGCTGTCAGTAGCCGCTGGGTAATTGAAGAATGCATACAATATGCTTTTTGTTTCAGATAGCTTCATATACAGGAGGATGAACATGAAAATTGATGATAGGCTGGAAAAGCTGAAGCAGTTTGATACACCGTCCATTACCAATGTGGTCGCAACCTATCCGGATAAGGAATATTGCCTGGGACTGTATCATCCATGGCGCGGACAATGGTATACGGATGAGCGTGCAAGGGTTATGTATCCAGAGCTAGGCAGAACCGTCGGCTATGCGGTTACGTGTACCTATGGTCTTGCGGACCCGAACTATGAGTGCCTGAAGTTCGCAGATGTGTTAAAAGCAGTTGCAGCTGTCGGAAAACCGGTGGTACTGATTGTGAAACAGGATATGCCGGAAGAGATTAAGTGTCGTAACGGCTTGCTGGGTGGAAATATGATGACAGCACTTCGTTCTGCCGGCTGTGTCGGTGTCATCAGTGACGGTCCGAGCAGAGATGTGGATGAGATTCGTCCGCTGCAGATGCAATACGTGTTAAGCGGTGTTACGGCAGGTCATGGAAAATGGGCAGTGCAGTCCGTGAATACCGGTGTGGAGGTTTTTGGGATGCAGGTTAGTCCGGGGGAAATCATTCACATGGATGAAAACGGAGCGGTGAAGTTTCCGGCATCCGTCATAGATCAGGTAATTGAAAAAGCAGAATATCTGCAGAAGTTTGAAGAAAACAGACAACGGAGGATGAGAGAAACCGAAGATGTGGATGAACTGATCAAAATCATGTCCGGCTTCTACGATTGATATATGGAAAATTTTATTTATGATATACCGACAAAGGTGTATTTTGGAAAGGGACAACTGCAGCAGCTTCATACCATTATGAAGGAATTCGGAGAGCGGGTCTTACTTGTTTACGGAGGAGGCAGTATCCGTCGTAACGGTATTTATGACGAGGCGGTTACAGAATTGCATACGGCGGGAAAGAAGTATGTGGAGCTGTTTGGTGTAGAGCCAAACCCTTCCCTTACAACGGTGGAAAAGGGAGTGGCGTTATGCCGCAGGGAGAATGTGGATGTTATTGTGGCAATAGGAGGAGGCAGTGTGATTGATTGTGCCAAGGTTGTGTCTGCCGCTGTATGCAGTACCTTGTCGCCATGGGAGCTGGTGCTTCACCCGCAGGAAATAAAAAAAGCGATTCCGGTTATTGCGGTTTTGACAATTGCGGCTACCGGCAGTGAGATGGATCATATTGCTGTTATCACGAATCCGGATACAAAAGAGAAAATAGGTACACGGAATCCACTCCTTCGCCCAAGGGCTGCGATACTGGATCCTACCTTTACCTTTAGTGTAAACCGCTATCAGAGTGCCTGTGGTGTGGCTGATATTATGAGCCATACGATGGAGTCTTATTTTGCACGGGAGGATGCCGGTTTACAGAACCGGTTTGCGGAAGGTATACTGAAAATCTGTACAGCATACGGACCGCTCGTATTGAAGGAGCCGGATAATTATGAAGCAAGAGCCAATCTCATGTGGGCAGCAAGCTGGGCAATCAATGATATGCTGAAGCTGGGGCATATGACACAGTGGAGTGTTCATCCGATGGAACATCCGCTCAGTGCCTTTTATTCCGTTACACACGGCGAAGGTCTGGCTGTTCTGACGCCGCACTGGATGGAGTATGTTCTCAGTGAGGATACAGTGGATATGTTTGCGCGTTTCGCCAGAGAAATCTGGCAGGTAACAGAAAAGGATCCGTGGGATATGGCACGTGAGGGAATTGAATGTCTGCGAAGCTTTTATAAACAGCTGCATCTGCGCTCATCCTTAGGGGAGCTGGGTATCGATGATACGCACTTCGATGCAATGGCACAGGATGCCGCAAAACAGACGGTGAACGGATTTGTGTCACTGTCCGCAGAGGATGTGAAGAATATTTATCGCAACAGCTTGTAAAGTGTTTTATAATATGATCAGGGAAAGGAGATAAGGGTGCTGACTGGCATCCTTTACATATGTATATGAAGCTTGTAGTTTTGGATGGTTATACAGAAAATCCGGGGGATCTTGACTGGAGGGGGATGGAGGCGCTTGGTGATTTGACGGTGTATGCACGCACGGATCACTCGCAGGTAAAGGAAAGAATGCAGGATGCGGATGCCGTGATTATCAATAAGGTGCCGATGACAAGAGAGCTGATGCAGGAAAGTAAGCAACTTCGTTACATCGGTGTACTGGCAACCGGCTATGATGTTGTCGATATCGAAGCCGCAAGTGATCTCCATATCGCAGTTACCAATGTTCCCGGGTATGGTACGGATACGGTTGCACAATATGCCATTGCACTTTTACTGGAGGTGACATCCAGGATCGGGCATCATGCAAAACGTGTAAAGGAGGGGGAATGGGCAAACAATGCGGACTGGTGTTTTTGGGACTATCCGCTAATGGAGCTGTCAGGCAGAACAATGGGGATCATCGGATTTGGACGCATTGGCAGGAAGGTCGCTGAAATCGCACAGGCACTGGGAATGCATGTCCTGTTTCATGACGCCCATGCCGACAACGACACGCACGCTGAAAAGGTTTCTCTGGAGGAATTACTGCGGCGAAGCGATGTGGTAAGTCTGCATTGTCCGCTCACAAAGGAGAATGATTCGCTGATAAACAAGGCTACGCTGGCTTTGATGAAATCAAATGCCATCCTGATCAACAATGCCAGAGGAAAGCTGATCAATGAATATGACCTTGCGCAGGCATTACAAAACGGTACGATTTATGCGGCCGCTTTGGATGTGGTAAGGGAGGAGCCGATCCGTAATGATAATCCGTTGCTGGAATGTGATAACTGCCTGATTACGCCGCATATCTCCTGGGCAAGCAAAGAGGCTAGGCGCAGAATTATGGATACTGCCGTTGAAAATCTGAGATGCTTCCTACAGGGGAAGGAACAGAACCGTATTGTGTAGATTGTTTATGCGCAATAAAGTGATTAAAGAAAACGCCACAAACATGAAGGGCGTTTTTTTTGAAGGAGCGACTTGTAATTAAAAATGAAAACAAACAAGGAAACCGGATGTACCCAGCAGAATTGCGGGGGATCACTTATGAAGGGTGATCCTTTTTTCTTGATAATTCAAATTAAAAGTTATAAGATGTGAATACGAAGAAGCGGTAGTAACCCTACGGGGACTATTGCGGAAAACCTGCCATTCTGTAGTGGTAGGTTTTTTTAATATTTGAAAGTACCCGCTGTGAGTGTTAATCTTCAACGTATAATAATTCCGGTAAATCTGTGTCCTCTATTTCCGCTTTCTCATATTGGAGTCCATGATCACCACTTATCGGCATAGTGTGCAGTAAAGTCCCAGTCCATACAGCTTCCGGAATACCTTGTGGGAAAGCAGAACAAATAGGTTTCATATTTCCCATTGCTTTGAAATGTTTACAATCCATGCAAATTGCACATGTTACACAAGAGGCATGATAATCACTATGCCTAACACCTTTTTTATCTATCCAGATCATTCCGTACCCTCCTCAAACCAATAAAGCAATCGTATTTCTTTCCATAATCAAAAGATTAAAAAATCATATCTGTGGCTGTTTATTTGTTTTCCTTCTCGTTAATTATTTCTGAAGGAGCATTGTGTTTTTCGTAATCTTCTATTAACGTGATTCTTCTTTTGTCAATTCACGTATATCTTCTGTATATAGATTCATTTTCTGCCTTCACTTTTATTCACCAACCCTCTCTTATCAAAGAAATCATATAGCACTTTATCTTTTTCGTAAAGCAATTCAGGATTGGTAATACAGTATTCATATGATACACTTACATATTCTTTTAGATCACTTTTACTGATAACGCCAGTTTTCTTAAACTCTTCAAGAGTGACGTATCTTATCACTTATAATTTTGACATGCGATAAAGTGTTCTGCTATCCACAGCAAACGTGTTCTTTACAAAATAAAAATACGCTGGAATAAATAAAAGCTATCCTGCAGTTGTAAAGCGATGGCTTATTTTCTATTCCGTTATTTTTATCGGTGAATAGGAATGAAATTTAATGCGTGTGTCCTCCATTTAAGGAACATAAAGGATCTTTTATAGCAATCAAAGATGAAGCGATCAAAGATGAATTGGAAAAAATGAAAAATATTCCTATCGGCTCATGGAAAAAAACAATATGATTATGCCTGGTTTACAGGTCATGGTAATTCTTTTCATACTCCCACAGTAGATGAAATAGAATTACACAAGATAGCTGTTTTGATAGAAAAAAAGACCGTTTTATCTTACATAAAGTATTGTATATCGTAAAGAGGACTTTGTTGAATTTAATTATATAGTAAGAGGAGATGATGAAGAAAACCGTATATGATTTATTGTTCTGATAAAAAGACTGTAGAAGAGTATTATTATTGTTCACCTTTTATACCAGATACAACTACGCAGCCATATGTGATAAAAGAAATAGTTAAGGATCGGTACTTTATAAGATTTGGAATTTCATTATGATGATATATGAAAAAAATATTTTTTAAAATTAACTGTTTGCCAGTGGCTCAAAAGGATTTATTTCTTTTTGGGCTTTTTTATATGTAGGACGTAGCAAATATAAGAACTTACAAATTTGTGCGTTTTTTCGTGTCAAATTATTGCTTTGATATACACACTATGTTTCATATACTGTGCTATTTACAACATAATTTAACACAGTAGTGTTATTTGGCTGCTTTTGTGTTGTCATTTCCATAGATTACTAGTTGATTCATAGTAAAAAGGTCCGATAAAATAGAAAAATCAGGAATTTAAACGTGTGACACACTAGGCTTAAAATGAGCAGTTTGACATCGTAAGCGTTTTCAATATCATGGATAGTGTAAGGCAGCTGATCTCAGTTTGCCGCAGAATGCAGGAGAAAGGAGACGAAAGTCAGGTGATAAATTTGAGAAAAACAGCAGTTATCAATATTACCAGCTTTGGCAGAGAATTTCCACAGCATCTGCAGGAATTGGAAGAGAAGGTCGGGCCGGTTGATAAAATGCTGTTGCCGGCAGATATGGATGGCAGGACACTCGCTCAGAAGCTGAAGGGATATACCTATATAGTATTAGGCAATTATCCAAGCTTTGATGAAACATTCTTTTCCAACAATTGTGATGTGAAGCTGATTGCCCGTCATGGCATCGGCTTTAACAATGTCGATCTGGAAAGCTCGAAAAAGCATGGTGTGTATGTAACCCATATCCAGAATTATGTGGAACTGGATGCTGTCGCAGAACAGGCAGCTGCACTGCTTATGGCAGTATCGAAAAACGTGGTCATAGCCAATCGCAAGGTGCATCAGGGCGACTGGAACAGAGATCGTCAGGAAATCATGGGATTTCAGCTGCGTGGAAAGACATGCGGGGTCATCGGCTGCGGTCATATCGGCACACGCTTTGCACAGATTATGAAATATGGCTTCCAAAACCGCATACTAGCATATGACCCGTATGCAGACAAAGAAAAGGTTATGGCCGAGGGGATTCAGCTCTGTGATCTGGATACCTTGCTGAAGGAATCGGACTTCATCAGTCTGCATGCCAATCTGGATGAGGAAAGTAAGCATCTTATCAATGCACAGACACTGGCAAAGATGAAGCACAACGCCATACTGATCAACACAGGGCGGGGTGGACTCGTTGATGAAACAGCTTTGCTGGAAGCACTCAGGAACGGACATCTGTTTGGCTATGGTGCGGATGTTGCTGCGCATGAGCCGATGCAGGCCGATGATCCTCTGCTGACGTGTGAACGTGTAACCATCACGCCGCACTCTGCTATTTATAACTATACATGCATGAAGAACATGAACCGCAAGGTTATGGAAGATATCTACTGCATGGAACGGGGGGAACGGCCGGTGGAGATTATCAATGGATTATAGAAAGGAAATATGTATGAGCAGACAGGAAACGATTCAAAAAATTGAAAAAGAGAAAATTGTAGTTATCACAAGAGGGATTTACGGGGATGACTTGATGAAGCTGGCAGATGCACTGTTTCAGGGAGGCATCCGCTGTTTTGAAATCACATACGACCCATCCGATCTTGATACGTGTACAAAGGTGAAAGAGAACATACAGGCACTGCATGCACAGTTTGGGGATGAATTGTATCTGGGCATTGGAACCGTACTGACAAAGGAACAGGTTCACAATGCCAAAGAAGCCGGAGCCAGATTTATCGTTTCTCCCAACTTTGATGAGGAAATCGTCAAGGAAACGCTGGCTCTGGACATGGTTTCCATGCCGGGCTGCATGTCACCAACAGAAATCGTCGCAGCGGATAAGGCCGGTGCCGATTTCATAAAACTGTTTCCGGCAGGAACACTGGGTATCAAATATTGCAAGGATATCTATGCACCGCTGCATCATGTGAAATACATTGCGACAGTCGGCGTTACGGAAGAAACCTTTGTGCAATACCTGAAGCTTGGATTCACCGGTGCCGGTATCAGCTCCCAGCTGGTAGATAAGAAATGCCGCAAGGAAGGCAATTATGCGGAGCTGACCCGCAGAGCAAAGCGGTTTGTGGAGCTTGCGAAGCAATCGTAAAAAAGACGCAAAAGAAAGAAGGATAACATGATGGAAAACCTAAAACTGACAAGAATTGACTTTCGACTCATCCATGGGCAGGTAATGACCCGCTGGGTGGCAAAATATGAAATTGAAAGCATCGTTGTAATTGACGATCGCTCCGCAAAGAGTCCGATTCTGAAAAAGATTCTGCTCGGTGCTGCCCCAAGCGGCGTTAAAGTTCTGGTATGGAATGTTGCAGAGGCTGCTGAAAAGTGGAAGGCGGAAGAATTTCCAAAGAACAATCTGCTGATTCTGTTTAAAAATACTTCACAGGCGAAAGCGGCCTGGGAAGCAGGTGTGAATTTTCCTTCCTTACAGGTAGGTGGAATTGAAGGCTCCGGTGATAAGAAGAATATTTACAAAAATGTAGTTATGTCGAAAACGGAGGCGGAGGAGTTAAATGTCTTGTATCAGGGAGGCGTGGATATTTTCATGCAGCCGATTCCCGAAGACAATCCGTATCCGTTCAAGGATGCTCTGGCGAAATTTTAGCTGTGTATCCGATAGAATTCGATCACATGGAGGTGATGAACATATCGTATCTGTATGACAAGAGTAAAGAGATGTAGTAGAGGAATTGACAATGAAAAGGAGGAAATTTCATGGTACAAGCATTGTTAATGGGGCTGCTTGCACTGCTCAACGGTATTCAGGGACCATATCACTGGTACTTCTTCCGTGAGCCGGTAATGGCAGGATTTTGGGTAGGTCTGATTTACGGTGACCCCGTACAGGGAACCATCATCGGTGCAACAATCAACGTTTCTTACATGGGCTGGATTTCTGCAGGAGGAGCAAATGCTTCTGACTTATACTGGGCAGGTCTGCTTGGTACATTTGTAGCGATTCAGGGCGGTATGTCCATCGACACGTCTGTAGCGTTTGCGGTTCCTATTGGTTTATTAGGCAACTATGTGCATGTCGCATATATGACGATTGCATCCCTGTGGCCCGTTAAAATGGATGCGCTCGCTGCCAAGGGAAACTGGCGCGGCATCCGCAGAATTCAGTTCCTGGGTGGACCGGCTATCGTTCTGGTATTGCGTGCGCTTCCGGTATTCCTGATTGCATTATATGGAAGTGAATATATTCAGACACTGATCAACAGTATTCCGACATGGGCAATGAACGGTCTGGCTGCAGTCGGCAAGATGCTTCCGGCATTAGGTATGTCCATGCTGATGAAGTTCATGTACAAAAAAGCGCTGCTGCCTTTCTTCGTGCTGGGCTTCGGTATCGCGGCTTACTCCGGTATGACCGATCTGCTGCTGTATGCACTGGTTGGTGTATGTCTGGCAGTTATCCTGATTAAGATTGGATTCAACAACGATACAGAACAGGAAGGGGCTGAATAATCATGGCAGAAAAACATTCACTAACAAAACGCGATGTCCAGAAAACAGCCTTCTTCTGGCACATGACAAGTCATATGACCTATAACTATCAGCGATTACAGGCAGGCTGTCTGGCATGGATCATGGGTCCTATTTTTGAAAAGCTGTATCCGAATGATCATGACAAGATGGTGGAGGGTCTGGAACGCCACATGCTGTATTTCAACACAGAGCCACGTTGGGGAGCTGTATTGCCCGGTATGGTAGTCGCTCTAGAAGAAGGTCTTGCGAATGATGATTCCGGAGAAATGGACGCAAGCATCATCGCGGAAATCAAAACCGCTTTAATGGGACCTTTGGCAGGTATCGGTGATACGGTATGGGCAGGTCTGATCAAACCGATTATTCTGAGTGTAACCCTGGGATGGGCGATGCAGGGATATGTATGGGGTGCCTGGGCCTATGGTATCGGTGTTACCCTGCTGGACTTTGCCATTACCTACTTCATGTTCATGCGCGGCTATCAGCTGGGTATGGATTCCATTGACCGTTTCCTGGAAAGCGGCTTCGTTAAGAAAATCACCACCTTCCTTGGTATCGTCGGGCTCTTCTGTCTGGGTGCCATGATTGTAAAATATGTCAGCATCGGTGCTGTTTTGGAAATCGAAATGAAAACCGGTGTCCTGAATCTTGGTGAAATTATGAATAAGATCTTCCCTTGCTTCCTGCCGCTTGTGACAACCCTGTTTGCATACTGGCTGCAGGTAAAGGGAAAGAAAATTACAACAGTTCTGATCGTGCTGTTTATCATCGGCTTCATCGGTGGTGCTGTCGGACTGCTTGGATAAAAATTCTATGAAAGGAATTTAACACTTTCATATATAGCAATCATCGGCAGGAAACTTGCCATATGCTCTTCGTGTTTTCCTGCACGGGAAGAAAAAGCTTCCTGCCGGTCTGTTTTATTATGCGTCAGTAAAGCGCAAACGACGAGAAAGGGTAATACAGTATGATCAAGATTTTAATTGTGACACATGGTCCTCTGGCACAGGCACTGAAGGAAAGCTCTGCCATGTTCTTTGGAAGTATGTCAAATGATGTGGAAACCATTGGTCTGTATCCGACGGATAATCCGGAGGATTTGAAGGAAGCCATTTGTGAAAAGGTGGAAGCGATTGATACAGGCGACGGTGTACTTGTACTGGTGGATATTTTCGCAGGTTCCCCGTTTAATATGACGGCACTTGCAATCGACGAGCTGAAGGAAGCACACAAGCTGCAGTGCTATACCGGTGTTAATATGCCGTTTTTAATGGAGGCACTGTCCAGCTGTAATTCCATGGAGCTGGATCAGTTAACGACGCATCTGGCGGATATCGGCAGGGATACGATTGTAAATCTGCGCAAAGCGCTGGAAATTTAAAACTATTGAGGTGATAGAATGGTAACAGGATGGATGCTGTTTACAGGAACAGATACAAAAGGAAGAAGACTGCTGTATATTAAAAAGAAGAATGCATATTATCTTCTCCCGCAACATAGGGAGTTTGCGATTACTCTGTGGAAACACGCTGAAATCAACGCCATTTCCATCAGTATTATTTTAGGGTATTTTCTGTTTCATAAGATCGCGGGCACCATTGCACTGGCCCTTGTGCTGTATGCAGTGGAGCTGCTCATAATGAATAAAAAATTACTTCCGTCACTGCATCGTGCAGGAGGAAAGCATATCACATGGCGTAAAGAACACCGGGATAAGGAAAGCGGCGGCATACTCCCTGCACTGCTGTTTCTATTCATCGGTATCGGATTATTTCTCTGTCTTGTTTTTCAACAGACAGCGAATACGATAGAAACGATAACAGCCGCTGCCGGAGGCTGCGTTGCTTTACTTATGGGTGTACGAGCGCTGTATCAGGCAAAGACGACAGGAAAGTGAGGTCAAAAAAATGTTGGCAGAAACAATATGCAGAATTAAAAATACAGGCTTAATGGGAATTGTGCGGGTGGAAACCATTGCACGCGGAATTGAAATCGCACAGGGATGCATCGATGGCGGTGTGGATGTCCTGGAAATCAGCTATACGAATAACAATGCAGGAGAAGTCATTCGCGCTTTAAAAGAAAAATTTGGTGATCAGCTGCTGGTAGGAGCCGGCACGGTGCTGGATCCGACGACTGCCCGTCTGGCTATTATGGATGGTGCGGAATTCATCATCGCTCCGACCTTCAACAAAGAGGTACAGGAGATGGCGAATCTGTACCAGATTCCCTATGCACCGGGCTGTACAAGCTATACGGAAATGATCGAGGCATTGAAAGCGGGAGCATCCTTTATCAAGGCATTCCCGATATCCAATTACTATGGACCGGATCTTGCCAAGGTGTTCAAGGTGCCATGTCCGCAGATTCCGATTCTTGCGAGCGGCGGAGCAAACTTCGACAATCTGCATACGTGGTTTGAAAACGGTGTGGACAGTGTTGGTCTGGGCGGACTTCTGACAAAGGGAAGCAGTGCCGATATCGCAGAGAATGCAAGAAAACTGCGTGCTATTGTGGAAGAAAGCAGAAAGGCTGCCTGATATGAGCAAGGGAGTAATTCTGGTTACACCACGGGGCTATGCAGCCTATGGTGCGCAGGCCGCAAAGCGTCTGGAGGCACTGGGCTATGAAATGAATATCAATACAACAGGAAAACCGCTGTCCAGAGAAGCCTTTGTGGAATATGCGAAAAAAAGCACCGGTATCATCGTCGGTGTGGATGAGCTGGATGGCGAACTGTTAAAGGAATGCAAGAGCTTAAAGGCAGTTGTGAAATTCGGCGTCGGTACGGATAATATTGATGTAAAAACAGCGGAAGCTTGTGGAATCAAGGTAGGCCGCTGTGTCGGTTCCAATTCCAATGCGGTGGCAGAGCTGACCATCGGCATGATGTTTGCCGCTGCCAAATATCTGGTATCCAGCAATGTGCAGGTACGCGGGGGAGCATGGAACAAACCGACCGGTCGTGAGCTTACGAAAAAGACCATCGGCATTATCGGCTTTGGAAATATCGGGCGTCATGTCGCACGCATGGCACATGGAATCGGCATGGAAGTGCTTGCCTATGATGTATTCGATATTCCTAAGGAGATACTGGACACCTATCAGGCTAAGCAGTGCAGTATTGAGGAAATTTTAAAGGCTGCTGATTTTATATCCATTCATACTCCGCTTACAGACGAAACAAGGAATATGATATCCGATGAACAGTTTGATATGATGAAGGAAACGGCTGTCATCGTCAATGCGGCACGCGGCGGTATTATCAATGAAAAAGCGCTGTATACTGCATTAAAGAAGAAGAAAATCTATGCGGCCGCCAGTGATGTATTCACAAGCGAGCCACCGGTTCAGGATGACTGGGTTCAGGAGCTGATTCATATGGATAACTTTATACTGACACCGCATATCGGTTCACGTACGGTGGAGGCAGAGTCCAATACGGTGGAAATGGCAACGGATAATCTGATCAGACTGCTGGAGGAAGCGTGAGGTTGATCAAGCAACCTTAGCAGGGATGTTAATATAACGTGTAGATCACACAGTGAAGGAGGAATGTATTTGAAAGCAATGATTCTGGGAACCGGGCGTATTGGAAGAGGCTTTGTCAGCGAGCTGCTGCATGCCAATCAGGTTGAAATCACCTATTTTGACGCAAGCCCGGTCATGGTAGATAAATTAAATGAAAAAAAAGAATATACCATTCATGTTCTGGGGGCGGAAGAGCTCAATACACATATGGAAGGTGTCCGGGCACATCTCTTTTATGATATTGACGCCTTATGCAGCTGCTGGAAGGAAGCGGATTTTCTGTTTACAGCATGCGGTGGAAAAAATATGGGAAATGTCGGAGAAACGCTTGCCAAAGCGTTCAAAAGGCTGGTGGAGGAAAATGCGGTGCATGTTTCCAATATTGTAACCTGTGAAAACTGGATTGATCCGGCAAAGGATGTAAAGGAAGCGATTGTTTCTAATCTGAACGAAGAGGAACGCAAGCTGTTTGAAGAGAATGTCGGTGTCAGCGAATCTGTCATCATGTGTACCGGAACCGGGGCACCGGATCCGGATAAGGTCACGAATGAAATGGATACCTGGGTACAGAATATGCGGTATCTGCCGATAGACAGGGATCGTATCAAAGGGGAAATTCCCCAATGGGAGTATGTGGAGTTTGTAACTGACTTCGGTGATCTGCTAAAACAGAAAATCTATACGAACAATACGAGTGTTGCGACGGTTTCCTATCTTGGGAAGCTGAAGGGGCTGACCTATGTGGCAGATTCCGCCAATGATCCGGAAATCGAACCTATTCTGGATCAGGTTTATGAAGAAATCAATTATGCGCTGATTCATGGAATGGGAATCAATGAGGAAAGTCAGCTCAAATTCTCAAAAACAGCAAAAGCGAAATATACAGACCGCGCTATTGTCGATCTGGTTACACGCATTGCCAGAGATCCCATCCGTAAGCTGGGACCGCAGGATCGCTTCATCGGGCCGATGCGTATCGCACTGTCTGCCGGTATCAAGCCAAAGGCGATTGCACTCGGTGCTGCCGCTGCCTTGTATTTTGACAATCCTGAGGACCGCGATGCACTGCGTCTGAAAGAAATACGTGAAGCAAAGGGAATTGACTACATTCTGGAAACGATTTCTGAAATTGATCCGCAGGGAGAAATCGCAGTGCTGATCAAAGAGGCAATTGTTGAGCTGAAGGCAAAGGGCTGGATCAAAGAGGGAGCATCCGCATGAAAAAGGCAGTTGTTATCGGAGCCGGACAAACCGGCCGCGGCTATGTAACCCGCTTTCTGTTTCAAAGAGATTATGCAATCACCTTTATTGATAAAAATGAAGAGCTGGTTCGTATGCTGGATGCGGATCGTGCATTCTGTATCCATTTTTATAAAAAGGACCGTACACCGATTTATGTGAACGGATTTCAGGCATTTCACACCGATTCCAAAGAAGCGGACCAGGCAATACGGGAAGCCGATTTCATTGTGACCTCCACCGGGGAACAAAATCTGGGGGATGTTGCTCAGCAGGTCAAGGCAGGTATGCGCAATAAGCAGAAAAAGACCGTCTTCCTAACAGCGGAAAACGGTATCAATCCGGCTAAGGTGCTTCGAACACATTTACAGGAAGCCGGTGTGGAAGGGGACTACACGGTGACCCAGACTGCTGTCTTCTGTTCCACAGTCAGTGTTCATGACACACGGCTGGACATTCTGTCTATGAATGAAGCGTACTTCCCGTTTGATGCGGATGAGCTGGAAGAACTGGACTTTGAAGGAGCTGTGCCAATTCACAACTTTGAAAAATTCTTCAAACGCAAAATCTATACCTATAACTGTCTGGCAGGACTGATTTCCTATTGCGGTTATATCAAAGGATATGAGGTTTACGGAGATGCAGCCTGTGACCCGGATATCGATGCTGTGATGATGCGTCTGATGGAAGAGCTGAATCCGGCATTACAGGATTATTTCCAGATTACAAAAGAGGATCAGGAGGCATTCACCAACCGTGCGCTTGCGAAGTTCCGGGATAAGAGCATTCTGGATTACAATATCAAAAACGGACGTGCACCTGCAAGAAAGCTGGGACCTACCGAACGTATTATGTCACCGATGCAGATTTTACTGGATCATCATAAGGATCCGCGTATTATGGAATTCGTTGCGGCAGCGGCACTTGTTTACTGGGATGAGCTGCAGGGAAAGACAGAGCCGAAAATGGATAAGGATCTGATTACAACCTTCTGTGAAATCAATTCTCTGGAAGGAAATGAACCGGTTGTTGAACATGTAAAGCAGTATTTATATGAAATCAAAAAGAACCGGGACAATATCTGCATCATGCAGATTCTGTTTGGATAATATGCGCACGGTTTCAAAGGATAAAAAAATTCTGGTAAGTGCATCACTGTCCTGTGCAGACCTGTTGCATGTATCAGACGCCATTGCACAGATCAATGCTTCCGATATTGATTTTGTGCATTATGATGTTGTAGACGGTATGTTCAATAACTGCTTTGTTTTCGGTGATTTGGTACTGGAAAAGATACGTCCCATCTGTGATAAGCCGGTAGAGGTGCATCTTGCGGTACAGAACGTGCGTCCCTATATTGAACCGTTTGCCAGGGCGGGGGCAGATTACATTGCTGTGCATTATGAAATTGACGATGATCTGGAGGATATCTTTGCACATATTCGCTCTGCCGGCTGCCGTCCGGTATTGGCAATGCGGTGTGATACAGAGATGCCTTCTGATTTTGTGAAGCTGGCATCACAGGTTGACTGGATTTTAAAGCTGATGGTACAGCCCGGATATGCCGGACAGCATATGCGAAGGGAAGCCGTTGAACATATCCGTAGTATGAAGGAACAGATTACCGCAAACTGCTTATCCTGTCGTATTCAGGCAGACGGCAATATCCACACGGGGACCATACCGCAGGTATGTGCAGCCGGGGCCAGCATACTGACGGGAGGAACCAGCGGATTATTCAGGCAGGATGCAGATCTGCAGGAGAACCTGCGGAGAATGAAGGAGGCGGCATCATGATATTATGTCCCAGTATGATGTGTGCGAGCTATGCGAATCTGGAAGAGGAAGTCCGTGCCTTAGAGGAAGCGGGGACAGATATTTTCCATTGTGATATCATGGACGGAAGCTTTGTGCCGAATATCTCCATGGGACTGACGGATGTAAAAGCAGTCCGTGCTCTGACGAAAAAAATGGTGGATGTCCACCTGATGATCGATCATCCTGCCGATAAAATTGACTGGTTTTTAGATGCCGGTGCAGATTTGATCTATATTCATCCGGAATCTGAGCCACAGGCGATGAAGACACTGATGTATATTCGTTCCAGAGGAAAGCTTTCCGGTCTTGCCGTCAATCCGGACACCAGTCTGAGTGCAGTGAAAGAATTGCTTCCGCATTGTGATTATCTGTTAATTATGAGCGTGTTTCCAGGCTTTGCCGGACAGACATTTATCGACAGTGTGGATACGAAAATCCGTGAGCTGATCGCATGTAAGAAGACGTATGGGTATCGTATCATTCTGGATGGAGCATGTTCTCCCGCCGTAATTCAGGAATATCATGCACTGGGTGTTGACGGCTTTGTCCTCGGGACAAGTGCATTGTTTCACGGAGAAGGCAGCTATGTGGAAAACATGAATCTGCTGCGTTCTCTATAATATAAGGAATACCATAACGGGATGTATGCAAATGATATGTGATTTCATGAGGAAACTGTACACTTATTTGTATGGCTACGAAAAAGAAGCAGATCAATGTGTGCATCCTTTTGTTGTGAAAATGTTGGAGGTAATATGAAAAATGCTGTTCGTATACATGAACGGGACAATGTTGCTGTCGTAATCGAACCGATCAGTAAAGGTGAGCTGTGTATCTATACCGATATGCAGGGGAAGGAACAGGAATTTGCTGTAAGAGAATGTATTCCTGTTTATCATAAGCTTGCACTTTGCAGAATACAGAAGGGAGAACCGGTTGTAAAGTACGGGGAATGGATCGGGATAGCGGCGTGTGATATTGAACAGGGAATGCATGTTCATGTACATAATGTATGGAATACCAAAAGATAAAAGGGAGTCAGCTATGATGATATATAAAACAAAGAAGGAGGTGCTGATATGAGGTTTCGGGGATATCGCAGAAATGACGGTCGGATCGGTATTCGGAATCATGTGCTTATTCTTCCTGCCAGTATATGTGCAAGTGACGTGGCACATCAGGTCATGATGCAGGTACAGGGAACCGTGAGCTTTCACAATCAGTTGGGCTGTTCACAAACACCGATCGATCAGGAATGTACGCTGCGGACAATGGCAGGGATGGCTGCCAATCCCAACGTATATGGAACCATCATCATATCGCTTGGCTGTGAAAACTGTCAGATGAAGCTTGTCACAAAGGAAATACAGAGCCGCTGCGATAAGCCGTTAAAAGCCTTCATCATTCAGGAATGCGGCGGTACTCTGCACACCGTGGAACAGGCGGTTCGCTGTGCAAGAGAAATGGTTGCGCAGGCAAGCTGTATGCAGCGCGAGGAGGCAGACGTTTCAGAGCTTATGGTTGCGATGGAATGCGGCGGCTCGGATCCTACAAGCGGGCTGGCCGCAAATCCGCTGGTGGGAGAAGTGGCGGACAGCATCATCGCATCAGGAGGAACGGCGGTTTTGTCGGAAACAACGGAATTTATCGGTGCGGAAAAGCTGTTGGCAAAGCGCGCTGTCAATGCACAGGTATCTGCACAAATACTGGAGATTGTACGTCATTATGAGGATGCTATGAAATGTGTTAACGATGATGTGCGAAAGCGAAATCCATCACCCGGCAATAAGGCGGGAGGAATCACGACACTGGAGGAAAAATCACTGGGCTGCATATACAAGTCAGGACATGCACCGATTCAGGCAGTCTACGATTATGCACAGGACATTCATCATAAGGGGCTGGTCATTATGGATACACCGGGTAATGATCCCATCAGTATGAGCGGTATGGCTGCGGGAGGGTGTCAGCTCGTTTTGTTTACCACAGGCAGGGGTACGCCTACCGGAAATCCCATTGTGCCGGTAATCAAGCTGTCCGCAAACCGGGATACTGCAGTCGTGATGAGGGACAATCTTGACTTTGATGCAAGCGGATACCTGTATGGCAGTACAACCATGCGGCAGCTGCGCGATGCATTGCTGGAGGAAATATGTGCAGTCGCAGGCGGTAAGCTGACACGCAGTGAAATACTGGGCTACTGTGAAACCGCGATTGCCCGCGTCGGCAGATATGTAAAAAACGAGGGGGAAATGAAGGGCTGTGTGGAGTCGTACTATTACTGATGCAGCTGTTCACAAAGGGGAGAAACTATATGCTTTCCGTCAGGTTCTGTACCGGTTCTCCGGATTCATGAAAATTTTTTCAAAACCATATTGACTTCAAAAGTGAATGTCTTTATAATGTATTAAAATATCAATTTTTAATCGGGAAAGTTTATAAAAAATTGAATATGGAAAAGGAGATGTGAAAATGGCATATTATTTTAATGAACCTTCACGTACATTCAGTGAGTATCTTATTGTTCCGGGGTATTCCTCAGCAGAATGTACCCCAGCAAACGTTTCTTTAAAAACACCACTGGTAAAATTTCGAAAAGGAAAGGAAGAACCGGAGCTTTCCTTGAATATACCGATGGTTTCCGCAATCATGCAGTCTGTTTCAGGCGAAAAGATGGCATGTGCACTGGCTAGAGAGGGAGGCATTTCCTTCATCTACGGTTCTCAGACAATTGAGAATGAGGCTGCCATGGTTCGCCGTGTAAAGGCGACAAAGGCAGGCTTTGTATACAGTGATTCCAATATTCGTCCGGATGCCACACTGCAGGATGTACTGGATCTGAAGGAAGAAACAGGACATGCAACCATGGCGGTTACAGAAGACGGCACGCCGGAGGGAAAGCTGCTCGGTATTATTACAAGCAGAGATTACCGTACCTCCCGTATGGATCCATCCACCAAAGTAGCGGATTTCATGACGCCGTTTGAAAAGCTGATTTACGGCAACGAGGGATGCACGCTGAGTGAAGCAAACGATATGATCTGGGAGCACAAGCTGAACCAGTTGCCGATCATCGATGAAAACCAGCATTTAAAAGCGTTCGTATTCCGCAAGGATTATGATTCCCACAAGGAGCATCCAAATGAATTGCTGGATGATCAGAAGCGGTATATCGTTGGTGCCGGTATCAATACCCGTGATTATGAAGAACGTATTCCTGCTTTGATCGAAGCCGGTGCGGATGTTTTATGCATTGATTCCAGCGAAGGATTCAGCGAATGGCAGGCACGCACATTGAAATGGGTTCGTGAGAAATACGGTGACAGTGTAAAGGTCGGTGCCGGTAATGTCGTGGATGCGGAGGGCTTCCGTTTCCTGGCCGAGGCAGGCGCAGACTTTGTGAAAATCGGAATCGGTGGCGGTTCTATCTGTATCACCCGTGAACAGAAGGGAATCGGGCGCGGACAGGCAACGGCTACGATTGATGTTGCGAAAGCGCGTGATGAATATTATAAGGAAACGGGAATCTATGTTCCAATCTGCAGTGATGGCGGTATCGTTCATGACTATCACATCACGCTGGCACTTGCCATGGGCGCAGACTTCGTCATGCTGGGAAGATATTTCTCCAGATTTGAAGAATCTCCAACGAAGAAGGTTACAATCAACGGTACCTACATGAAGGAGTACTGGGGAGAAGGAAGCGCGCGTGCCAGAAACTGGCAGCGGTATGACATGGGAGGCAGCAAAAAGCTGTCCTTCGTGGAAGGTGTTGACTCCTATGTTCCATATGCGGGTGCCTTAAAGGACAATGTCGATCTGACACTGAGCAAGGTGAAGCATACCATGTGCAACTGCGGAACGCTGACCATTGAGGAACTGCAGAAAAATGCCAAAATCACACTCGTGTCTTCTACAAGTATCGTAGAAGGCGGGGCACATGATGTTGTTGTGAAGGACAACACACTGGACGCCAAAGTAAAATAAATTTTCCAATACATATAAGGAAGCGGAATGGATAGACTCTGTTCCGCTTTTCCTGTTCATCAGTAGCTGTATTATCGAAAACGGGTTAATTTGTGAATAAGACAGATAATAGAAATTAACGTAGCAGCTTTGCAAAACCAAGTTAAATAGCGCCTTGTAGAGAGTGCAGGGCATATGATGGAGCTATTCTTATGCTGTACCATATGTGACGTAACAAATGGATAAACGCAATATAAACGTGTTGTGATTGAATAACGCAATAACATGAATTTACCTTTTATATAATAAATAACAGGCAGAGGTCTTCCATCTCTGCGATGATAGTAAGAAAACCGTAATTCCCGGATATATCAGAATAACGGTTTTCTTGTTCATGACTGTTTAGCAGACATCCTGTTTTATGATTTTCGCCGGAACACCGACAGCCGTCGCATGCACTGGGATATCCGTGATGACAACAGCACCTGCACCAATGACTGCATCCTCGCCAATAGTGATACAGGGAGCTAGTGTGCTTCCGATACCAAGGAACGCTCTACTTTCCACTCTGCAGTGGCCTGCCATGGCGCAATTTGGTGATATATTGACAAAATCCTTTATGACACAGTCATGCTCGACGATAGCTCCTGTATTGATAATGCATCCTGTCGAGATGCATGCAAAGGTATGAATGACTGCATTTGCCAATATGGTACTGCCGTGCTTCACTTGAGCAGTCGGACTGATGATTGCCGAGGGATGAATGATGGTTGCCAGGGGAATACCATATTCCTTTAATATCTGCAAACGGATCTGACGAAGTCGATTGTCCCCTGTAGCCACAATCACCTCATCATAGGCATGGAACATCTCCGCGTGTATGACGTTTTCTTCCATCAGTACACGATGCTGAGCAAACCGACGTATGGGCTGCGTGGCGATGCCCATTACATCAATTTGTCCATACATCTGCATTGCCTGTGCACAATCCAGTGTGACCACCGCCTGATCACTCGCTCCCCAGATTAGTAATCGTTTCATAGCATTACCGCAAGCAGATGGCATCTGTAAAATTCAGTGGAATGCCTTCCAGAATCTCTTCAGCCATATGAATGCGGTGCGCTTCCAGCAGCGTAATCGGAGAGTGTGCATCAAAGCCATACACCACCCTGCAGCCGTAAGAGGAAACAATGTCCCAGAATTCACGGAACGGATACGGATAGCGTTCCGCCTGCAGTCCCGGCTTGCTGGAAAACCGATAGGTTTTTTTTCCATAGTGAAATCCGTTCAGATTGATTTCCAGCGGAATGTCATGCAGGATGCTTGCTCTGGCAATGCGATGTGCTGCTTCCACGCATACCTCGGAAAACAGTCTTCTTCCCAGCATGAAATAATCCGGATGTGCCACATAGGTGATTATATCAAGCTCCAGTGCGTCCTCAATCTGTTTTACATAAGTCAATACATCCTCATTGCTGCAATAGCAGTCATACTCATAGCCGATTTCCCGGCAATGCTGTCCCAGAATCATGTAATCACATTCCTGCTTCATCTGCATCAGGAAATCCACATGATCATTCATATACTCCACCTCATAGCCGACCTTAATATTGATTTTATCCTGAAATCCCCTCTGCAGATTACGTAGTGTATCCAGATATTCGTTTTTCTGTTCATAGAGCATACGGCAAGCGGGCAGGTGCATTTCCGGGTAAGGGATATGTTCACTAAAGCCCAGTGTGGTAAGCCCTGCATTGATTGCACTGTGGATATACTGGATATCCAATCCTTCCGCATGTCCGCAGCGTGCAGTGTGTGTATGAAGATTAAATTTCTGTTTGTTCATAAGAGAACCTCCTTTTCTATTATGTATCGTAAAAGCATGCGCTTACCGATTACATAGGCACCACTTCCTTTCGCGGAATACAAAAAAGCACATTCCAACAGGAACGTGCTTACACGCGGTGCCATCCTGATTCGCACGACAAAAAAAGGTGCGCATCTTGATTGGGAGATAACGTCTCCAAACGAAATCATCTACTAAAGCTTCAATGATCCTACTCAACAAGCGTAATCCATGACTTCCAATGCCCTCATCTTTCACCATCATGAGTTCGCTAACCATCTTTCATCACTTAATCTTGTATCGCTGTAGTTACCTTCATTATAAAAACGGAATTGGAAAATGTCAATATGCTTTAAAGAGTTTCAGCAGGAAATATGATTCAAAGAGTTTCAGCAGGAACAAGCTGAAGCCGGTTACTTTTTCAGCGCTATGGCAAGGGGATACTGGCATAAAGGAAAATCAGGTGAAGATGTAGGGCAGCTACGCTATCTTCTATATCGGGAAGACACTCCCGGAATTTGGCCGCTGAAGAATTATGATAACTGCTCGTAAGGGCAGGCACGGCATTTGGGTACACAGCGCACTGGTATGCTATGCACTGTATGTATGTTCGACAAGGGCATAAAGAAAATGAAAAGCAGCTGATCTGCATATACCAAGGAAGTTGTCGCAATATGTGGGGTAAACGGGGTTAGGGATTCGCAGTCCTTGTGCTGTATACAGTATGGGAAATAAAAAGGATATTCCTAATAAGAAATATCCGGGTGTCTGGCAATGATGTCCTCACTTGCAAGCTGCTGTTGCTGCTTCCTTGTCAGCCGCTGCAGAAAATTCGCATAGCTCTTCTCCATAAGCTCCTCCATCAGTTCTTTAGAAGCCAGCTCATAGCGTACACTGATCCAATGTACCTTATTCATATAATAGCCTTCCGTTATAAACGCATATTCATCCCGATACCAGGCTCCCTCCTGTGGCGGAAGCTTCAGCGTCAGAATCTTTTCCTGCTGTTTATTGTACCCCAGCATGGCGAACATTTTACCAAAAAGCAGAAAACGAAATGCATCCCATTCCAGCTTGAAATCCATCTCGACGCCCAGCTTTGCCTGCAATGTGGCTTTGATACGTTCCGCATCCATTAGCCCGCAATACCTTCCTTCTTCCAGCAGCGGCAGGTTTCCAGACGTTTTCCACCATCCCCCTGCTTTTCATCATAGGCAAATGCCTTTGCAAGCTCGCATGGAAACATCCCGCACTCCCCGCAGTGCTGCAGCTGTTTTTCTTCCACACAGCTCTTAACCGGGCAGCTCTCTCCCCAAAACGGCTTTTGTATATACAGGCAGCCTGCACAGCCCATCTGCTCCTTGTATGTACAGCTTCCGCATTTGATTCCGCAACGTGACTCTATCATAAATCCGCACTTCCTTTCCTTATGAAATATATACCTGATTATATAGGAAGCTTTGCCGTCTGTATTGTAAAAAACCGCCATTCATGCAGCGGTTATTTTTACATCGTCTATAGGCAGCAGCTGTGCCGGTTTCTTCCGCTGTTCTTTGCCTGATAAAGTGCCGTATCCGCCATCGTGATCGCAGTTTCCAAATCAAAGCCTTCATCATTGTCAAACAGGGAATATCCGATGGACAATGTAGCAAGAGAAGCTGCAGGGGATGTGGCATGCTCGATATGAGCCAGCCTTAAATCCTCATAGACCCTTTTCAGGTAGCTTTCAATTTCTTCTTTTTCTGTATTGACGCACAGACAGATGAATTCATCGCCGCCGTAGCGTGCCGCAAAGAAACGGGAGTCACCGTTTTCATCCAGACACAAGGCAACCCTGCGCAACAGCTCATCCCCCTTGTAATGTCCATACAGATCATTGTACTCCTTGAAATAGTCAACATCAACCAGGATGATACCAATGGCTTTAACATCCGGATTGTTCTGCATGACATCGCACAGGGTATTGAAATAGCTGCGATTGAACAGGCCGGTAAGTCCATCGATTTTCACGCGCGCCTCCAGCACATTTTTCTCACGGACTATGCGCTCCTGTTCCTCCAGCATATGCTCCATCAAAATCTTTTCCTTCATACTTTCCGCCTTGGTCTTGTTGGTGACATTCACCACCATTTTCTGCAGCAGATAATACTGCTTATAGGAATTGATGAGCGTATCCTCCATATGAAACACCTCTGCGAAGTTGATCCAGCTCAGGTGCAGCTGCAGCTGCTGTTCGATGTCATCCTCCAGACAGATTTCCCCCATATACTGCAGGAACTGTTCACAGCGCTTTTTATCCTTTATGTTCAGCAGGATGTCAAAGATATCATTATAGAAAGCAAAATACATACTGCGGTTGAGATGATGATGCAGCTTGGCGGAAGCAAAGTAATCCGCAATTTTCTGTATCTCATCGCTTCGATGAAAGGCGTCCGCTAGAAACAGCTCACACAGCAGAGCCACATGCAGACGAAGACCCTTTGCCTGCCCCTCATGCAGCAGCGGTCCATAGGCAGCATATATATTCACGGCCTCATTCAGCTGGCCGTTGCGGATATACAGCTCCACAAGGTTGAGAATAACAATCAGCTGTGCATGATCTTCGGGCGGTGTCTGCTGCTTTAGAAACACCTCATAGGCATTGCGGATATAGCGCAGGGCTTCAACCGTATCGTTCTTCTGCATAAACAGAACACAGAGATTGTTGAGAATCACCATCTGTTCATGCAGATTATTCTGTTCCAGAGCAATATGATAGGCTTTCATATAATACTGAACGGCGCTGATTTCATCAAAATGCGAGTTGTAATACAATCCGGCAATCGTGTAGCACATAAGCAGCAGATCGTCATAATGGTTTTCTTCCGAACAGGAAATCGCCTCGTGCAGATGCTGAAGACAAATGTCCTGCTGTCTGGTCAGAATGTAATAATCCGCAAGATAGGCGTGGGCAAATGCAAGGGCATAGCTGTCCTGCTGCTGGTTACCCAGATTCAAAAGCATTACGGAACAGCGGTACTCCTCTTCCATATCGCTGTTTTTGGATCTTTTTATGATATCCATGAGATCCTGCATGGTTTCCTTTATCGTATCCATAGAATGCTCCTTACTGTATGGTAGCTCGTATTCACATTATACTATAAATGTTGTCCTAAAAACACAGAAAACCGCAGCTTCCATATGATTTTCTTGAAAATATCCAGAATTGTGATTTTTTTCGCAAAAAGTGAAATTTCGTTTACGAAAAAGGCTCTTGGTGGTATAATAAAGCCGATACATAAGGAGGAATTTTACTATGGCCAAAAGAACTGTAAAAGATTTAGATGTTGCTGGAAAACGTGTCATCGTACGCTGCGATTTCAACGTTCCTAGAAAAGATGGCAAGATTACAAACGACAACCGTATTATTCAGGCTCTGCCAACCATCAAATATTTAGTGGAAAACAACGCAAAGATTATTTTGATGTCCCACCTTGGAAAGGTGAAGACAGAAGAAGATAAAGCAAAGAACGATCTGCGCTGTGTAGCTGAGCGTTTAAATGAACTGGTTGATACGAAGGTGACTTTCGTTCCGGTTACACGTGGTGAAGAACTGGAAAATGCAGTTGCTGCACTGAATGACGGTGAAATCGTCGTTATGCAGAATACTCGTTATGAAAAAGGCGAAAGCAAAAATGATCCGGAGCTGGCTGCTTACTGGGCAAAGCTGGGTGACCTGTTTGTTGAGGATGCATTCGGTAGTGTTCACCGTGCACATGCTTCCACTGCAGGCGTCGCATCCATTCTGCCGAATGCGCTGGGCTTCCTGGTAGAAAAAGAAGTGAAGATGCTAGGAGCTGCTGTGGATACTCCTGAGCGTCCGTTTGTCGCAATCATCGGCGGAGCTAAGGTTTCCGATAAGATTGCTGTTGTGGACAACCTGCTGAAAAAGGCTGACAAGGTCCTGATCGGTGGCGGTATGGCTTATACCTTCCTGAAGGCTATGGGCTGCAATGTTGGTAAGTCTCTTGTTGAAGAAGACAAGGTGGAGCTTGCAAAGGAATACATCGAAAAAGCAGAGGGCAAGCTGATCCTGCCTGTTGACCACGTATGTGCTGACAAATTTGCAGAGGATGCAAACACAGTGATTGCTGACAATGACAGCATTCCTGCAGACTACATGGGTCTGGATATCGGTCCGAAATCTATCGAGCTGTACAAGGAAGCACTTGCCGGTGCAAAAACCGTTGTATGGAACGGGCCTATGGGTGTTTTTGAAATGGCACCGTTTGCGAAGGGTACACTGGAAGTATGTACTGCTATTTCCGAGCTGCCAGGAGCTACGACTGTAATCGGTGGCGGAGACAGTGCTGCTGCTGCAATTCAGCTGGGATTCGCAGAAAAATTCTCTCACATTTCCACAGGTGGCGGAGCTTCTCTGGAATATATGGAAGGGAAAGTCCTGCCTGGAATCGCTGTAATCGCAGATAAATAAGAAAAAAACGAAAATAGGAGAACGAGACATGAGAAAACCAATTATTGTTGGAAACTGGAAAATGAACAAAACCATGAAGGAAACAAAGGAATTCATGGAAGCTGTAGATGCTGCTGCCGCAAGTGAAAATGCCGTATTCGGTATTGGTGCTCCTTACACGGCACTGTCTGCTGCTGTTGCCGGTGCGAAAAACCTGGTAATCGCTGCAGAAAACTGCCACTGGGAAGACAGTGGAGCCTTCACTGGTGAAATTTCTGTACCTATGCTGCAGGAGGTTGGTGTTACACACTGTATCATCGGACATTCTGAGCGTCGTGAAATGTTCAATGACACAGACGAAACTGTAAACAAAAAGGCAAAACGCCTGATCGATGCCGGTATTACACCAATTCTGTGTATCGGTGAAACAGAGGCTCAGTATGATGCCGGAGATTCTGAAAAAGTAATCCGTGATCAGCTGACTGGTTCTCTTGCGGATATGTGTCCAAAATGTGTTGGAAACATGGTAATCGCTTACGAGCCAATCTGGGCAATCGGAACAGGAAAGAGCGCTTCTGTGGAAATCGCAGAAAACTGCTGCCGTATCGTTCGTGACCAGGTACGTGTTATGTATGGTGACGAGGCTGCTGAAAATGTTCGTGTACAGTATGGTGGATCTGTTAAGCCTAACAACATCGTTGAATACATGGCGCAGCCGGATATCGATGGTGCACTGATCGGTGGCGCAAGTCTGAAGGCAGACAGCTTCATTGAAATCATCGAGAAAACAAAATAAGCTGCAGATAAACAGTATGTAAGGGATCAAATATATGGAATGAAAAATACGTCCGATTTCCTAAAGGACGTATTTTTTTTGCATTGCTTTTAAATCTGATCTGAATGCGTATTAGATAGGGGAGTTATGCTTGATCATAAGGGATAATGTGGATGCCTCCACAATGTAACCAGACAGGCGGGTAAAGCATCATACAGATCATGTTGAAGAAATGAAGTAGGTAAGGCATACTGAAAAATCAGATCAACGGTATATCTTAAATTTTTGTTATATTTAACTGCATGTCTTGCGTATGCATCTGTTTTGTTTTACAATAAGGCAACAAGGTGGTGAGCGTATGAAGAAGAAAAAGAACATGGGAATCCGCATTCTCTGTGCATTGATTTTTCTGGGGGTCTGCGGTTCCGTTATGTTTGCAATCTACTCGTTATCGGCAGAGGACGGACAGATGTCCAATGCACGAAGTGAGATTGTAACGGAAAAAATCAAGGAACAGGTGAATACCAGACTGGAAACCACCGAAGAGGGAATAGCATTAAGTGAACGCATCAAGTACTTCGTTATTCTGCACTCTCCCTATGGCAGTGACTGGAATGCCAATATCAGAAAGCTTGCCCACTTTTCCATTTACTTTACACTGGCTGCCGGTATTTATATCACACTGGCGATTTTGGGAGTTAATAAATTCTGGCGTTTTCTGCTTACTGTTGGTATCTGCTTCTGCTTTGCTTTCGGGGATGAATATCATCAGAAATTTACCGGCCGCACATCATCGATGAGTGATGTGTATCTGGATACATTCGGAGCACTGGTATCCACCTGTATCTGGACGGTGATTTCCATCATATACAGTGGAATACATCTATTAGTGAACAAGGCCTATGGGGACGCTTAGTTCTTACAGTATTGAAAGATGACTGCGGTCATCTTTTCTTTTTCCTTGCGGCTATTGTATAATGAGTTAGAGGCTTATAGCATCCCAAGGATGAAAAATGAAATGCCTCCATTTCATTTTAGGTGTTATAAAGCTGTTGTTCCTATATGAAACAGAAAAGAGAGGAAATGCGTATGTATACGATTTTAATAATTGAAGATGATGAGGCAATCTGCCGAGAACTGCAGATGCTGCTGCAGAAACAGGGGTATGAGGCGATTTGCTGGAATATGCAGGAGGATATCAGGGAGCTTGTGAAAACGCATGATCCACACATTATCCTGCTGGATATTAATCTGCCGCAGATGGACGGCTTTACAGTTTGTTCCCAGCTTCGCAGCTTTTCCAAGGTTCCTATTATTTTTGTGACGAGCCGGAATACCGATATGGATGAGCTGTGCAGTATGCAGATGGGCGGTGATGATTTTATTACCAAGCCATACAATACAAGTATTCTGCTTGCCCGTATTGCGGCACTACTGAAGCGCTCCTATGAATGGAAGGATCAGAATCTGACACATCATGGTGTTCTGCTGGATGTCGCAATGAGCCGTGTTGAATATCAAAATAATACAAGAGAACTGACAAAGAATGAGGTGAAGATCCTGCATTACATGTTCCAGCATAAAGGGGAAATCATTCCGCGGGAGGATCTGATTGACTATCTGTGGGATAATAAGCTGTTTATCGATGATAATGCCCTCAGTGTCAATGTCACCAGAATCCGCAATAAGCTGCGTGAGCTGGGGGTGGAGGATTTTATTGTGACACGTCACCGGCAGGGATATCAGATATGAAGCTGCATGAATATCTGGAGGATCATGGAATTCTCATGGCCGGTATGCAGCTGGTTTTTCTGCTGCAGTGTGTACTGCTCGTTTTCTTAGGAATGCCGGCAGGACTTGCGATTTTGCTGTGCGGAATGTGGCTCCTGTTTTTCTTATTGTATTTCATCCAGGATTATCACAGAAAAAACAGGCGCAGAAAAGAGCTGTGTGCAATTATCGATTCCATGGAAAAACGCTATCTTATGCATGAGATGCTGCCCAAAGGGGCAAACCATGAAGAGGCATTTTACCGGCGGCTGTTGTATCTGGGTAATAAATCCATGCTGGAGGAAATCGGTACTGTTCAGCGCTCCCGCCGGGAATATCAGGATTATGTCGAGCAGTGGGTACATGAAATCAAAACACCGATTGCAGCAATGAAGCTGTCCATCGAGAATCAGCAGGGGGAACGAAAACGACAGCTGTTTCAGCAGCTGGAGCGCGTGGAGCATTATGTGGAGCAGGTGCTGTTTTATGCGAGAAGTGAATCTGTGGAAAAGGATTTTCGTATCCAGCAGGTATCACTATCCTCCTGCATTCAGGAGGCACTGCTGCAATGTAAATATCTGTGTACACAGGCTTCTATGTCGATTCGTTTTCCCGAGCAGGATGCTCTTGTCTATACAGATGAAAAATGGCTGATTTTTCTATTGAATCAGCTGATTGAAAACGCAGTGAAATATAGGCGTAAAAAGGGTGCGGTTTTAAGTCTGGCAATACAAAAGGATGCGCGCCATGTTGTGCTGACGGTAAAAGATAATGGCATTGGAATTCCGGAACATGATTTGCCAAGAATATTCGATAAGGGCTTTACCGGAGATAACGGAAGACTGATTCATTCGCATTCCACAGGCATAGGTCTGTATTTATGCAAAAAGCTCTGTACATCACTGCAGATCGATCTGCATGCGGATTCAGATCAGGAGGGAACCGTGATGAGTCTGGAGTTCTCCCATGTGTAAAGTTACAGAACTGTCATATTCCTGTAAGGAAACCTCCTACACTTACCTGGGCATATTTTGTATACTTCAGGGAGAGAGGACGTGAAGTATATGAGTGTTGTTACAGTTTCCCACGTGGAAAAATTTTATGGAAATCAGGGAAATATCACACAGGCATTGAATGATATATCCTTTGCAGTTGAAAAGCAGGAGTTTACAGCGGTTATGGGAGCTAGCGGCAGTGGAAAAACCACCCTGCTGAATGTCATTTCAACCATCGATGCTGTAAGCGCAGGAAATATAGAAATCAACGGAAACGGTATTTGTGAGCTGCGGGAAAATGAGCTGGCTGAATTCCGTAAAAAGGAGCTGGGATTTATTTTTCAGGATTTTAATCTTCTGGATACTCTGACCCTGCAGGAAAATATCGCATTGCCATTGACTCTTTTGAAGAAAAGGGCGGAGCAGATTGATACACAGGTAAATGCATTGGCAGAAATTCTTCAGATTCAGGATATACTGGAAAAATATCCGTATCAGGTAAGCGGTGGTCAGCGTCAGCGGTGTGCCTGTGCAAGAGCGATGATTCATGACCCGAGTCTGATTCTGGCGGATGAGCCGACGGGTGCACTGGATTCACATTCCTCCTATCTGCTTATGGAACAGTTTCAGAGAATGAATACAGAGCTTCAGGCAACAATTCTGATGGTTACACATGATGCGTTTTCAGCATCCTATGCAAAGCGTGTTTTGTTTTTGAAGGATGGAACTATCTTCAATGAAATCTATCGCGGATCCCTGACAAGAAAAGCATTCTTTCAGAAAATACTGGATGTGATGCAGCTGCTGGGTGGTGATGTGCATGCTGTACGTTAAACTTGCACTTCGCAATCTGAAACGAAGTCTGAAGGAATACAGTATTTATGTTTTTACAGTGACGATTACGATGACACTGCTGTATGCGTTTTTCGCGATTGCCTTTTCCGGTGAAATGCAGGATTTGGTTACAACCTATGACAATATCAAAAGCATCATGATTATGGTCAGTATTCTGGTAACCCTGATTATCGCCTGGCTGATTTATTATATATCGAATTTTATTCTACAGAAACGAAGCCGTGAATTTGGTATGTATCTGCTTTTGGGGATGAAGCGAACACAGGTTAGCCGTATGTTCCTGTTTGAACAGCTGGCTCTTGGGGCTGTCGGTTTTTTTATCGGCTGTGTTCTCGGTATTTTCGTCTATGAGATATTGCACGCAATACTGTTGAATATCTTTGGTTTTGCATATGCATTTCAGCTTTCCTTCTCCTGGAGCGCATGCGGTGCTGCATTTCTCTGCTTCCTGAGTATTTATCTGCTGGAGATGATCAGGGAAGGGATTGCTTTGAAAAAGCAGAGCATTCATACCATGCTGTATAATGCGAGCAGGAATGAAAAAACAGCAAAGGGTTCTCGTTTATCCGGACTCTACTTCCTTGCAGCTGTCCTTCTGGCAGTAGCAGGATTATATGTGACACAGCAGTATCTGAGAAGTATGGTAAACGGCCAAAGCTCAGATTCCATGCTGTTCATGCTGGGGGTATTTGCTATTATCGTATCCGTCTATCTGTTCTTTTATGGCATATCGGCAGTACTTGGGATTTTTCTGAATCGTCACAGGAAAATCAAATATAAGGGAAACTGCATGTATCTGTACGGGCAGATAGCGGGTCGCTTGCGTTTGAACCGAACGGTGCTTGCGACTCTGTCACTGCTGACACTGCTGACGCTGCTGTTTCTCTGTATTGCATTGAAATTCAATGAGGTGAAGGAGCTGAGTAATGCACGCTTTGTACCATTTGATATCATGGCAAGCAGCAGTGAAAAGCTCAATATGAAATCAATTGAAAGCTATTTGCAGGAACATAAGATTTCGTATCAGTCAGCGGATATTCATTACTATCAGAAGGAAGAGCGTGATGATTTCTATTCTGTAGTAAAGGGGAAAAGCTATTATACCGAGGATGAAAAGCATTCTGTTTATATGAAGCAAAGCGATTTCAATAAGCTTCGTTCCTTAAAGGGAAAACCGTCTGTAACGCTGAAGGCTGATGAATATATGATCGTATGCGCAACAGATATCAAAGATAGCCTGCAGGAATATGGCGCACAGCATACTCTGCATCTGCAGGGGAAGCGTCTGCAGCTACGTGGTGTAGATGATACGGAATATGGACAGACACGGAACAGCGGCTATTATCTTATCGTTGCGGATGAGCATGTCAAGCATGCCAAGCCGTATTTTCGAGAATGGGTGGCGAATACGAATCCTGAGACCGAGGTGTCCTGGTATCAGGATACGGTCAACCAGTTTTTTGACGATAATAAAGAGCAGGTAGGGGACAGCTATTACAGCTATGCCTCCTATCGTGTGAAGGCGAAATGGTTTGAGGAAAATGCAGTGGGCTTTGTCAGTATCTGCTTCTCCCTGTTCTATCTGTCTTTTATCTTCATCTGCATCAGTGCAACCATACTCGCCGTGCAGCAGCTTTCCGATGCTCACCGGCAGCGGTATTCCTACGCAATGCTGCATAAAATGGGGGTGAATCAAAGACAGCTTCATGCATTACTGGCTAAGCAGATTGCGGTTTATTTCATTATTCCGCTGGTACTTCCTATCGTGTATCTGCTTCCGATTATCCGTATGCTGGATGAGCTTTTCGAGATGACCTATGCCAGTGCGAATATGTTTATTTATCTGGGGGGAAGTATGCTGTTCTTCCTCGCTGTTTACGGCTGTTATTATGTGATGGCGTATCTTGGCTGCAAGAGGAATATCGATCAGATGTAATCAGAAACAGGGATTCTATACAGGAATCCCTGTTCAGTTAAAAATATCTGGCAAGACGGTTTGCGCCAAGGATAAGGGTTACCTGCTGTTCCTGCAGGGGTGACATTTATGAAACTTGTAATTCCTTCAAAATATGATATACTAACACTATTCTATTGGAGGAATGTTTATGGATATTCGTGGTTTTTTTGCTAATCTGATCTATATACTGCCTGCGGTTGCGATTGCACTTTCCGTGCATGAATTCGCACATGCATTTGTTTCCTATAAGCTGGGTGATATCTCTCAAAAGCAACGTGGCAGACTTACCCTAAATCCCCTAAAGCATTTGGATCCGTTTGGAACTCTGTCCCTGATTTTCTTTGGCTTTGGATGGGCAAAGCCGGTACAGGTGGATCCATATTTTTACCGCAATAAGAAAGACGGTATGATTTGGACCGCAATGGCGGGACCGCTGATGAATTTCGTCGTCGGCTTTCTGATGGTCATATTGTATATGCTGTTCATACGCTTTGGATTGCTGTACAAAAATGAATTCACTTATTATCTGTTTCAGGTAATCGGCACAACGGCATCCATCAATATTGGTCTTGGAATTTTCAATCTGATTCCGATTCCACCACTGGATGGCTCCAAGATTCTAATGGGGATCTTAAAGGAGGAAACCTATTTCAAGCTGATGCAATATGAAATGTATCTATCCTTCATCATGATATTCCTGTTAATGTCAGGTGTTTTGGATGGCCCGCTGATTCATGCCAGAGAGGCTATTCTGGATGTGTTCGTCAAAGCGGCAAGCATGATCACCGGCCTTGGCTAAATGAAGCTGTTGTTTAATAAAGCATCACCACAGCATGCAGCGCCCTTAACAGCCCTGCAGCATGTCTGTACGGATTTCTTACTTGCAAAGGGGATTCGCCAATGGACCTATATGTCGAAAGGTGATATTATAAAGGAGCTTCCGTTTACCTATGTGCTTTTGTCAAACCATACCGTGGTTGCTTCCTTTTGCATAAAGCCGTATGAAGAGGATGCAGCGTATGCAACCCGTATTGCTGTGCATCCCGATTATCAGGGAGCAGGCATAGGAAAGGCAATCTGTACCTGGCTGAAAGGCTATGAACAGCCTGTTTATCTGGATTGCTGGAACGGTAACGAGAAATTAAAGCGCTTCTATAAGGAAAATGGCGGACACATAATTGGCGTGTTTCCGGAAGCAGATTATGAAATTTGCGTTTTTTGTTTCTAAAAAAGGGATCGTAGCGGAAATCACGTTATGATCCCTTTTCGCTGAAAGGAGAACGAAGGACTTCTAAGTCTGACAGGTTTCCTATACCGGCAAATATCTGCATATCAATCCTTTGGGGATAATGAAAAAAAGCTTCATCCAATTTTGCACATAAAAAAGGGCATTTTCCATGCCCTCTTTTCTATATTTAACCGCAGATGTGCAAACGTGTGTGTAGTATCAGGAAATTGAATGTAAGCGCACATCTTACGTTAAATACCTTATTCTACAGTGACAGACTTTGCCAGATTACGCGGCTGATCAATTTCACACCCGCGCAGCCTGGCGATTTCATATGCCATCAGCTGTAAAGGGATTACCGTCAGGATTCCCTGAATCAGCTTATCCACCTTTGGTATCACCAGCACATCATCATAATAATCCGAAGCGATATCAAGGTCATCGCTGATTAACAGCACAACATAAGCACCGCGTGCCTTAACCTCCTTGATATTGCTGATTGTTTTCTCATATAAATCCTCATCGGTCGCAAGTGCAATCACCGGTGTTCCCTTTTCAATCAGGGAAATGGTTCCATGCTTCAATTCTCCGGCAGCGTAGGCCTCGGAATGGATATAGGAAATTTCCTTCAGCTTCAGACTGCCCTCCATGGATAGTGAATAATCCAGACCGCGACCGATAAAGAAGACATCGTTGTGCTCATATATTTTTTTAGCAAATGCCTTGTACTGGTCGGAATCGATCAGCTGTTGCATATGCTGCGGCAAATCCTTTAGTTCCTTCGTAATGCGTGCCGCTTCCTCTGCATCAATATTTCCATGAACATAGGCCAGATTGCAGGCAATCAGTGATAATACGGCAACCTGTGTACAATATGCCTTTGTAGTCGCTACACAGATTTCCGGACCTGCCTTTGTATAGATAACAAAGCTCGCCTCTCTGGCGATTGTAGAGCCGACAACATTGACGATTGCCAGAGTATCCACACCGTGCTCTTTCGCAAGTTGCAATGCCGCAATCGTATCGGCGGTTTCTCCGGATTGGGATACCAGAATAACAAGAGTCTTATCCGTGAATATCGGATTTGCATAGCGATACTCACTGGCGCACACACAGTCCACATGAATCCGTGCTCTGGTTTCAATCAGAGATTTTGCAATCATCCCCGCATACATGGCACTTCCGCAGGCAACTATGTGAATATCGTTGTACTTTGCCAGATTCGGCATGGTATTCAACAGGTCCTTCATATCCACCTGCATTAAAGAATCAATCGTTTTCTTAACGACCTCCGGCTCCTCATGAATTTCCTTCAGCATGAAATGCTCAAAGCCATCCTTTTGAATATCCTTTATATCCAAATCGGTCACAAGGATATCGCGTTTCACAAAATCACCGTCCAGTGTCTTGATAATAATACCTTCACTGCTGCAGCGGGCAATTTCTTCATGCTCCAGAAGCAGGTATTTATTCGTATACTTCAAAAATGCGGAAATATCACTTGCAAGGAATGCCTTGTCACTTGCAACACCAAGTACAAGCGGAGAATTCTTTCGCATGGCATAGATGACATCCGCCTCATCCGCAAATATAATGGCAAATGCAAAGGAGCCGCGGAAATGATGATAAGCACATGCAAGAGCCTGCTGCTTGTCCTTTTTCAAAAAATAACAGTAGTCGATATACGCGCAGGCGATTTCACTGTCAGTGTCACTCTTGAATGTATAGCCTGCATTTTCCAGTTCTTTTTTCAGCTCATTATAGTTTTCGATAATACCGTTGTGAACCAGCGTGGTATTGCCGCTTTGATGCGGATGGGAATTGATTTCGCTCGGTTCACCATGTGTTGCCCAGCGCGTGTGTGCGATTCCCACCTGACCGCCGGCTAAGCCTACAGCCTCCATTTTTTTCTTTAGAAAGCTGACCTTGCCCTTTGCCTTAACGACCTGAACCTCGCCGTCATGTACAACGGCGACTCCGGCAGAGTCATAGCCTCGATACTCCAGAGCCTCCAGACCCTCAATTAAAACACTATTTGAGATATTGCATAATCCCGCATAGCCTATGATTCCACACATAAATTGTCCTCCATTTTCGTTATTGTTTATTTTATGATGAAACTGCATACTAAAAAAATGTGTTTGTATACGCATGTACTGCAATACGTATACGCAAATTCGTAAAAAGCATGATAAAAAAATGAAAATTCTGTTGTATGAGTTGATATGATATATAAATGTGTGATGAAATCAGTTTTGTAGCAGTATGATCTTGCTTTTGTCTGAAATCTTTCGATCCACACATAACCGTAACAGTACCCGCCGAATCTTTCGATAACTGTTATCCTCGTCAACCACGTAGGTCCTGGCGCTCATTACTATATTCCTCATGTCCCTCCCTGAAACATAATAACTGTTACTAGTATACTATACTTTTATGAGAATGCAACTTAAATTTTTTATAAATTTAGCTTCTCAAGGAAGGATTTTAAAAAAGAAGGTGTCGAATATAACAGGGATTCTTACTCACTTTGGGTGCAAGTATAAATAAGGAAAAATGAGGAAGTAATTATCCTGTGAATTTAGAAACTTCATGTTTTCTTTCTTTTAAACTGTTTTATCAATTCTCCTTTCCAAGTAAAAACCTTAGCATAGATTTCACGGCTTATTATCAGAAACGGGTGTAACTTTTCCGGTTCCATGTACGCATTCACCAAGCTTTCATGCTCCTTGTTATTTAATGACAGTACAGCTTCTGCAGAATACATCGCCTATCATTTGTTCAAGATGTATAAATTAAATACAATATCCTTGTTTACAATTTCTGCATTAAAATAAAACCTTCATTTTATTTCAGAAAATTTCCATAAAATGTTAAGAAAACGCTTGCATTTATTTTCGTGTCCTAGTATTATATGGTATAGACCAAGTGGTATATACCATTTGCGATGAATGTGGCAATGACCATCACAGCACTACTGCAGATTAGGAAGAGAGAGGAAAGAGACAAATGAAAAAAACGTTATTTATGGGTGCTTTAGCACTTACAATCGCTACATCCATGGTTGCGGGAACCATGGCCGTTTACACACATGCAGATACACTTGCCGGAACAACGAATGATACGGTAAGCGCGAAAAAGTTTTATATAAACTCTACTGCAACGGATAAAATTAACATAAAGCTGGCTCCGGGAAACGAAGAATTCTGGGATTTCCAAGTAACGAATCATAAGGATCATATCGTTACCGAGGTTCCGATGGATTTGAAGCTGAAGGTGGATTTGAAAAATGCAGCGGCACTGCCCGATCTTGTATGCACGTTATATCGCGTGGATGGTGAAAAGAATGTCGCACTGGCAAGCGGAACAAGAGCAGATGGCAGTACAACGATTGAATTAGAGAAGCTCGGTGAATTTGCTCCGAATGTTGAAAAAGACAGCACCTATAAGCTTGGTTTCTATTGGAAGGATACGGCTGGAAGCAATGATGCGCTGGATACGGCAATCGGTAGTGATGGCGCTATTAAAGATGACGGACAGGCGAATCCTGGAGACACGCTATCCGGTATTTCTGTAACAGTGACCGGTACGCAGACCACGGATGCAGCAATCTTGCAGAGTATGAACCAGCCGGAATATAAGCCCGCCAATAAATAAGTAAGGAACATTCAGAAATATGAAGCAGGATGTGTATACCAGCGAAGCACAGCTGCAGGCAATGCTGGACGAACTGGAGCATGCACATGATCTCGACAGCAAGGCACATACGCGCATTGCCAGAAGAAAGCTGTTCAAGCTGATTGGTAATCTGGCAGGCGTGCTTATCATTGCCTTTCTGTTTATCACATGGCTGCAGGTGGAGGATGCAAGAAGCAGGGGAGAGGTACCGACTGTATGCGGTTATCAGATATATGAAGTGAAAACCGGCAGTATGGTGCCGACCATCCCTGTGAAATCACTCATCCTCTCCCGCATTCCAAAGGACGCGGCAAAGCTTGCGGCCGGTGATATTGTCACCTTTCAGGATAACGGGGTAACCATAACACACCGTATTGTTGAGGTGATAGAGGAGAAGGGATCAATCAGCTATCGTACCAAGGGCGATAATCCCGCTAATTCTGTAGACCCCAATATCCTCACACCGGATCGCATACAGGCCGTTTATGTGATGAAGCTACCCTTTCGGTTCACGTCGGAAAGTGATTAGGTGATTGCTATGGATCAAACGAAGAAACGCTCTCAATGTGTGCTGATGGAGCACGTCGGCTCCATGGAATATTATCAGAGTCCGCAGCAGGAACCGCAGCAGGTGTTTTCGGATATCAACTTTGAGGCACTGGAGGGCGAGGTGTGGGCAATCCTTGGCACCAGTGCGTTTGAGGTGCGATTGCTGCTGGAAATTATAGCAAATGCAAGACCCTACAAGGACGGACGCTGTGTACTTGCGCAAAAGGGCATGATGCGCAAAAAAAGAACCATCCTTCCACATGTATATTATATAGGAAGTACAAATATGCTGTTTACCAATATGAATGTACTGGAGTATCTGATGTATATCACAGCGCGTGAGCAGGGGGATGCGGCAGTCAGGCAGAAACGTATACTGGAGAAAATCATGGAACTGAACATGGGCTATGTCGCGTTATCCGTAATAGGAAATCTCACACCGTCTGAGCGATCTGTGGTCACGCTTCTTGTATCACTGTTCACGGAAAGTAAACTGATTATCTGGAATCTGGCACGGTTGGAATACGATGAACGCAGTCTTCAGGCAATTGCCGCAATCTGTGAAGAAATTCGGAAACAGAAGCGAACACTGCTGTTTTCCACATTCGACTATCAGCTGATCGAACGTTGTGCAACGCATATCGCTCCTTTATATGATGGCAGGCTGCTCTATACGGGAACGGTAGAAGCCTTTGTGCAGACCTGGGATCACCTGAGTACGATTATACAGGATGCACATATTACAGCTATACGAAATGCGATAGAAACGGCGCACAGCGACTATACGGTTCTGGAACGGGATCAAACGTTATATGTTTGGGATCAGGAACAGAAAACGGATACCTATCACAGCATCTGGAAACTGCTTACCGAGCATCAGCTGCATCCGGATAGTATCCGCCGCCATCCACTGTGTGTGGAAAATGCCTGGAAGGAAATAAGAAACCATCATGATTTACAACCATAATATAATTACAAAGGAACAGAAGCAGGCGTTTGTGGAAAGAAAAGAGAGCCGCAACAAGATTTTCTTTTACGGCATCATCGTAGCGCTTTTAACCTTTTCCCTGCATTTTATGTTACAGACCCTAACGCGCAGCGTACTGTCCACCGCCCTGCCGCAACTGATGATGCCAAGCTACTTTTCCACACTCTCCCTGTATATTGTTATGGCCTTTATCTTATACACGGCCTACATGATCCGTTATTATGATTTTCTGACCTATGCGGAAATCTCACAAAATAAATGGTATACTCTGGCAAAAAACGGTTATGCGCCTCATCGCATGATTCTCGTCAAGCTGCTGACGCGGTTGTCCGAGGTGATTGCCTACTATACCATCGGTTTTTTGGCAACGCTGTTTCTGACCATGTTTCTGAAATATCCGTTTGTCGTATCATATATGCTTCCCTTATATATATGCGGACTGATTGATCTGATCTTTTTGTCCCTGATCACCATGAGCGCCTCTTTGTTCATCAGCCGTCAGAGGAATGCACGGTATGTGATTATCATTGGTGCGATATGCATCTGGATGCTGCGACTGCAATGCGGTTATTATCATCTGATCAGTGATCGTATATGGATGAGCACACCCGGGAATTTATTTGATCTGTCGCAATGCTCCTACCTGTTGTACTTTATCATTATGATTATCCTCTGTGTTCTAGTGGTTGTCTTTCGGGCGAAGCGAATTGCTCAGTATACTAATTTTCCGTTTTATGAACGGGATATGGATATGGGTGAGGATGTGAATATCGTTGTTCTTCAGGAGGACGGATATCGTGAGGTCGAGGAGCAGTATGTACGCAGACAGCGCAGAAAGGGAATGGATACACTGGTGAATCTGGCCATGGTTTTACTAATCACGGCCGGTGTTCTGATCAATGTGTTCGTGCTGTTTGTATCCTTATCCTCACCGGAGCGGGAAACCAACTACTTCGGTGTGATACCGTTTGTCTTCCATACGGAATCCATGGAGCCGCAGATTATGTATAATGATCTGGCGTTCTTTGATGCAATCGACAAACAGGAGCCACTGCATGCCGGGCAGAGTGTTCTGTACCATGAGGATGACGGTCCGCAGGTCGCAAGCATCAAGGCGGTAAAGGGAGAAAAGCTTTCCGTTGATATTTTGAAGTATACGGACGATGTGAAAAAAGGAGCCTATGAAAAAGTTATAGCACGCGATGCGGTCTATGGACGCTACAGCGGAAGAAGCCGATGGCTGGGGGTAATTATTCTGTTTGCCAATACTGTTTTAGGTAGACTGATTCTATTGTTGATTCCGGCGTTTATGCTGTATTACTACAAACCGATTCTCGCCTATCTGAAAAAGAAAGGGTTTATTACAGAGTAAGGAGGAATGCAGGAATGAGAAATTATGCAATACTTGCTGCTGTTCTGCTGTGCGCGATTGTGCTATCTTCCGTTTCGGATAGCGCCGCAGTCTATACGCATTCTCAATCCTACAGCGGTGAGCTTACCTTTCACCGAGAAATTACGATCGATGATTTCTTTCACTATGAAATGGTGGATACTGTGGCAGACAGCACCGCCGTTTATGACAAGGAACAGAAAAGCATTATCCTGCAAAATGAATCGGGAGCTTTTATACAGCATACCAAGCTACCCGCAAAGGGGGATTACATGGCCTCAGTGGAACTGACATCAATTATGCCGGATACCCTGCAATCCATCGCCTTTCAATTTGGCGGCTCTGCGAATGTGACCAGTGAAGGAGAGGAAGGCAGAACGAACTATACTGCAATGGGGAATATTTTGAAGTTTGAGGACAATGGGGATCTTGTGATTATCAATCAGGGATTTCAGAAAAATCTCAATCAACATGATCAGTATGTGGAGTATTCCAATCATCAGGTATATCATCGGATTCCAAAAGCCGAACTGCCTGCTTTGAATGGCCGTCCGGTTACGCTTCGGGTGTTTGTGAAATATAACAGAGATAATGAAAACTGCTCCATTTATATCGTGATTAACGATACTCTGCTAAATAAGGATGCTTTGATTCCGGCAGGCAGAGCAATGAATACCCAGTTTGCGGATCAGGTGGGCGCTAATCAGATCATCACAGGTGTATCCTCCTATGGCGCTGGTAAGCAGGTCACCTTTACAAAGCTGAAAATCGAACCTTGGGATGGAGAACGAAGCTCTGTTTATTAAAGCAGGGCTTTTTTTTTAATCAAAAGCCATATCGGAATGCTGCCGATATGGCTTTTACCCGTTGAATAAGAAAAATCCTGACTATTACAAACTGCATTGCAAGAAAAACAGATGGAGCACTGTAATAAATTACATAATGTCATGAAAATGTGTGAAAAATTTGCAGAAAACACTTGAAAAAGAATCCGTGAGCGAATATAATAGAACTATCAATTTTAACGGTAATTGATATAAGGAAAATGAAAAGAGGAGAGAGGAACATGGGAAATTTTAAGAAATTTATGGCCATGGCAGCAGTCAGCTGTATGGCTTTGACAACGATGACAGCCTGTGGAAACAGCGGTGATGCAGGCTCCGGTGATGGAGATACAAACGAAATCAAAATCGGTTTAAACTATGAGCTGTCCGGGGAGACAGCAAACTATGGTACGCCGGAATATAACGGCTCCATGCTGGCCATTAAACAGGCAAATGCAAACAAGGACAACAAGTTCAGCTATAAGGCAATAAAAGGGGATAATAAATCACAGGCGGATGAATCCACAAACGTAGCTACCAAGCTGATTACATCCGATGGTGTAAAGGGGATTGTAGGACCGGCAACCTCCGGCGCTTCTGCGGCAACCTATCAGATTGCTACCGATAATAAAGTGCTGGTTGTTTCACCATCCGCAACTGCAACCAATGTGACGCTGCAGGACGGTAAGACGAAGGAAAGCGTGTATCCGTATGTATTCCGTGTCTGCTTCGAAGACCCTTATCAGGGAGCTGCCATGGCAGTCTATGCTAAGGATACCTTAAAGAAAACCAAGGCTGCTGTCATTTCCGACTCCAGCTCTGATTATGCAAAAGGTTTATCAAAAGCATTCCAGGATAAATTCAAGGAAAAAGGCGGAAACATCGTAACCGAGCTGAACTATCAGGCAAAGGATACCGATTTCAACGTACAGCTGACAAAAATCAAGGGAATGGACTTTGATGTGATCTATATCCCAGGCTATTATAATGAGGTAGGTCTGATTATCAAGCAGGCTCGTGAAATGGGAATTGATGTACCAATCGTCGGCGGTGACGGATTCGATTCTACCGACCTTGTGAAGCTGGCAGGAAACAAGAACCTGAACGATGTATTCTTTACAACAGCCTATACAACCGTGGATGCAAGTGATGCACTGACACAGTTTATTGCGGACTACAAGAAAGAATATAATGAAGATCCAAGCATGTTCTCCGCTCTGGCATATGATGCGACGAACGTCTTGATTCAATCCTTTGAAAAAGCAGGAAGTGCAGATACGGAAGCAGCACAGAAGGCTATGACTGAGCTTGATTTCAAGGGAGTAACCGGAGATTTCACATTTGATGAAACACATACACCGAAGAAGGCTGCACTTGTTGTTGAGCTGGTAGACGGCGAACAGAAAAATGCAGTTGAAGTTGATCCAAACAAATAGTAGAATACGATGAAGTATAGAATAGGGGAAAGATATTCTTTCTCCTATTTTCCAGTATAGAGGGGTGAAGTTATGACAGAATTTTTTCAACAGCTGGTAAACGGTCTTTCCATTGGCAGTATCTATGCTCTGATTGCATTGGGATATACGATGGTGTATGGCATTATCAAGCTGATCAATTTTGCGCATGGTGATATTTACATGCTTGGTGCCTATGTGGGATTCATCTCCATAGCACAGTTACATTTGGGCTTTTTTCCGGCACTGCTGCTGGCCATGGTGGTATGCGGTGTGCTGGGTGTTATTATTGAACGCATAGCGTATAAACCACTGCGTAATGCTACACGAATTGCGGCATTGATTACGGCAATCGGTGTCAGCTATTTTCTGGAATATTCCACACAGAAGATCATGGGGCCGGGGGTTAAAACCTATCCGTCTGTATTGAGCAATCAAACCTTCCATGTGTTCGGCATCCAGATTCAGATGCAGCAGATTTACATTCTGGCGATCACCATCATTCTGATGCTCGCATTGCAGTTTATCGTACGCAAGACGAAAATCGGACGCTCCATGCGTGCTGTTTCCGTGGATGCGGATGCGGCAAAGCTGATGGGGATCAATGTGGACGCAACGATTTCCTATACCTTTGCCATCGGTTCCGCACTGGCCGGAGCCGGCGGTGTTCTGGTTGGTATGTATTACAATACGATCAACCCGCTGATGGGAATGGTTCCCGGTATCAAGGCGTTTGTCGCTGCGGTATTCGGCGGAATCGGTATCATTCCGGGTGCGATGTTCGGCGGCTTCTTCATCGGCATTGTAGAGGCGCTTGTCACAGCATACGGAAGCTCCTTATATAAGGATGCCGTTGTATATGCCATTTTGATTCTGATTCTCATCATCAAGCCGGCAGGACTGCTGGGCAAAAATGTGAAAGAGAAGGTGTAGGCGTATGAAACATATCTTTAGTAAGCTGAACCTTTGCTGGATTTTATTCACAACGGCATTGTTAACGATCATCACGCTGCTCATGCAGGGCGGTGTGATCAACTTCTATTATCAGAGTACCTTATATACCATTGGAATCAATATGATTCTGGCAATCTCCCTGAATCTGATCATCGGTGTGACCGGTCAGTTCTCTCTGGGACATGCCGGCTTTATGTGTATCGGTGCCTATGCGGCTGCCATCATTACCAAGGCAACACCGAATCTGGGCGGCTTTGCGCTTGCCGTTGTGATCGGCGGTGTGATCTCCGCGCTTGTCGCTCTGGTTGTTGCGATACCAACCCTGCGCTTGAAGGGGGACTATCTGGCGATTGCGACGCTTGGTTTTTCTGAAATCGTTCGTATCATCGTATTGAATATGACGATTACCAACGGAGCTGCCGGACTGTTCGGTATTCCGAAGCTGACGACCTGGCCGCTGCTGCTGTTCTGCCTGATCGTATCCCTGTTAATTGTACTGAACTTTTCACGCAGTGCACCCGGGCGTGCCTGTATTTCCATCCGTGAGGATGAAATAGCATCCGAGGCAATGGGAATCAATACGACAAAATATAAGACAATCGCCTTTGTGATCGGCGCCGTTCTGGCATCCCTGGCAGGTGCCTTGTATGCCTGCAACTTCTATGTTGTAAAGCCTGACCTGTTCACCTTCAATAAATCCGTGGACATTCTGATTCTGGTTGTATTCGGCGGTATGGGAAGCTTTACCGGTTCCATTGTAGCGGCGGTTGTTATCGGCTTTATCAATATGTATCTTCAGAATTTCGCAGATGTCCGTATGATTATTTACGGGGCAGCACTGGTACTGATCATGGTCTTTCGTCCGGAGGGCCTGTTTGGAACCAAGGAATTTACCTTCTCGGGTCTGCTGAAGCGGTTCTCGAAAAAGAAGGAGGTGCGTTAATATGGCATTGTTGAAGGTCAGCGGACTGACAAAGAACTTTGGTGGTCTTTGTGCGGTATCCAATGTAAATATGGAAATCAATGAACAGGAGCTGATTGGACTGATTGGTCCAAACGGTGCCGGAAAGACGACGCTGTTCAACCTGCTTACCGGTGTTTATGAACCGAGTGAGGGGAAAATCGAGCTGAATGTCGATGGCGCGATAAAGGAAATCGGTGGTATGAAGCCGTATGCGGTAACGCGTATGGGGCTGGCGAGAACCTTCCAGAATATCCGTCTGTTTAAAAATCTGACAGCGCTGGATAATGTGAAAATCGCAATGCATAAGAATATTAAATACGGAACCCTGCAGGCAATCCTGCGTACACCAAACTATTATCGTGAGGAGGAACGTGTGGAGCAGCAGGCAGAGGAGCTGTTAAAGGTGGTTCATCTGTACGACAAGCGAAATGAGCTTGCCAGCAACCTTCCCTATGGGGAACAGCGCCGTCTGGAAATCGCCAGAGCGCTTGCCACAAAGCCGAAGGTATTGTTTCTGGATGAACCGGCAGCCGGTATGAATCCACAGGAAACAGCAGATCTGACCAGACTGATTCACCAGATCAAGGATGACTTCCATCTGACGGTGATCCTGATTGAGCATGATATGTCGCTGGTCATGACGATTTGTGAGCGCATTTATGTGCTGGATTATGGAAAATGCATTGCCAACGGCGTTCCGGAAGTGATTAAGAATGACAAGCGCGTCATCAAGGCGTACTTGGGGGAGGATATTTAAGATGCTGAAGGTAGAAAAATTAAATGTCCACTATGGCGTGATTCATGCATTGAAGGATGTATCCATGGAGGTTAAGGAAGGCGAAATCGTTTCGCTGATCGGTGCCAACGGCGCCGGTAAGACAACGCTGCTTCAAACCATCAGCGGCCTGCTGAAGAAGACGAGCGGAGAGGTTGTGTTCCTTGGAAAATCCATGAACAAGGTCAGTGCCAAGAATATCGTAAAGGAAGGTATCACACAGGTACCGGAGGGACGGCATATCTTCTCCGGTATGAGTGTATATGAAAATCTTCTGATGGGTGCCTATCTGCGTAAGGACAAGGACGGCATCAAAGCGGATCTGCAGGATATCTACCAGCGGTTTCCGATTCTGGAGAAGCGAAGCTCACAGGATGCTTCCACCTTATCCGGAGGAGAACAGCAGATGCTGGCGATGGGAAGGGCACTGATGGCCCGACCGAAGATTCTGCTGCTGGATGAGCCGAGCATGGGGCTTGCGCCGATTCTGGTAAAGGAAATCTTCAACATCATCAAGGATATCAATGAAAAAGGGACAACCGTTCTGCTTGTTGAACAGAATGCAAAGATGGCATTGTCCATTGCGGATCGTGCCTATGTTATGGAAACCGGCAATATCGTCATGACGGGAACCGGTGCAGAACTGGTCAACAGTCCGGAAATTCAGAAAGCATACCTGGGAGGATAATACTATGTACGTAAAAAACAGAATGACAAAGCATCCGATCTGTATCGATGTGAACAGTAAAATCAGCGATGTTGTCGATATCATGAGTGAAAAGGAGCTGCACCGTATTCCGGTCATCAGCGGCAAAAAGCTGGTCGGACTGGTTACGGAGGGCATGATTTCCAAAAAGGGTGCCAGCAAGGCAACCAGTCTGAGTATTTATGAGCTGAATTACCTGCTTTCAAAGACAAGCGTGGACGCGATTATGATTCGCGATGTTATCACGATTCACGAGGACCGTTTTCTGGAGGATGCGGCACTGCTGATGTATAAGCATGATATCGGCTGTCTGCCGGTTGTCAATGATGCCAATGAGGTTGTCGGTATTCTGACCAGCAACGATGTTCTTTCTGCATTCCTGGATATTCTGGGCTATCGTACAAGCGGAAGCCGTGTCTGCATTGAAGTCAAGGACGAGCTGGGAACGATCGGTAAAATCTCGGAAATCTTTGTCCGCAATAACTGCAATATCACCCATCTGGGGGTATACTCCCAGCACAACGGCTTTGCGGATATGATCATCCGTATTGATACCTTCCAGACAGACGCGTTGGCAAGTGATCTGGAAGCAAATGGATACAAGGTGTTGAGTATTACCAAAAATCCGAATTAACACAGCGGGATATAGTCATCGGGAGTATCCTTCTATTATAGAATGAGAAAAGGGGTTGTTTGAATGCCAAAGTATATCATCAAACGTGTGCTGATCGGATTTGTGACACTGTTTGTATTAGCCAGCGTTACATTTTTTCTGATGAAGGCAACGCCGGGATCACCATTTTCCCTGGCGAAGTATAAGACACCGGAGGCACTGGCTGCCGCAGAGGCAAAGTATAATCTGGATAAGCCGCTGATGGAGCAGTATGTGATCTACCTGAAGGGGGTCGCACAGGGGAATCTCGGAGAAAGTATGATCAATACCGGACGCAGCGTTTCCTATTATATTAAAACCGGCTTTCCGGTAACCGCACGTCTGGGGCTGATTGCCTTTGTCCTGGCACTGGTGGGAGGAATCGCACTGGGAACCGGGGCAGCATTGTCACGGCATAAGTGGGTGAACAACCTGTGTATGTTTGTGGCGACCATCGGTGTCAGCGTACCGTCATTTCTGATTGCGATGATCATGTTGATCGTATTCGGTGTGCAGCTGCATATTCTGCCGTTTATCGGCTTGAACAGTCCGCTCAACTATATCATGCCGGCGCTTTCACTTGCGTTTTATCCCATCGCTATGATTGCCAGATTGACCCGTTCCAGTATGCTGGAGGTTATGAATCAGGATTATATCATCCTGGCACGCTCCAAGGGAACACCGTATAAGAAGGTTGTCATCAAGCATGCCTTGAAGAATGCCATGCTGCCGGTGGTGACCTATGCAGGTCCGATGTTCGCCTTCATGCTGACGGGAAGCTTCGTCATCGAGAGTGTTTTCTCGATACCGGGTATCGGCAGTGCATTTGTATCCTGTATTACAACACGAGATTATCCGATTATCATGGGGCTGACGATATTCCTTGGTTTTCTTGTCATCACCTTTAATCTGATTACAGATATCCTGTCCGCCATCATCGATCCGCGGATCAAGCTGGATTAGGAGGTGAAGGCTATGAGTGATAAATTATTGCAGGAAGAATTGAGCGACGATCTGTTTGAACGTCTGGATGATTCTGAAAAAAATGCGGAAAAAATAGCATATGAAAGCCGGACCTATCTGGCGGATGCATGGCATCGGTTCCGACAGAACAAGCTGGCATTTGTAGGCTTCTGCTTCCTGATGTTCATGCTGCTGTGTGCGATTATCATACCAATGGTATCCCCCTATACCTATGACGGACAGAATCTGGAGCTGCGCAATATAGGTCCGTCTCTTCAGCATTTGATGGGTACCGATAAATTCGGTCGTGACATTCTGGTTCGTATCATGTGGGGCGGACGTGTTTCCTTAAGCGTCGGCTTTGCGGCAGCGCTGATTTCTCTTGGTGTCGGTGTTCTCTACGGAGGAATTGCCGGCTACTTCGGCGGTAAAATTGATATGGCAATGATGCGGTTTGTGGATATGATGTATTCCATCCCGGATATGCTGTATGTCATTATGATCGTTGTGGTCATGGGACCGTCGATGAGCTCCATTCTGATCGGTATCTGTATTTCGTCCTGGATGGGGATGGCCCGGCAGGTACGAGCACAGGTCATGACGCTGAAGGAACAGGAGTTTTCCCTTGCAGCCAAGGTGCTGGGAGCGGGAACCGGACGTATTATTTTCAAGCATCTGATTATCAACAGCATGGGGCCGATCATCGTATCTGTCACGATGCTGGTTCCAAGTGCGATATTCTATGAAGCCTTTCTGGGCTTTCTGGGAATCGGTCTGAGCGCACCGCAGGCAAGCTGGGGAACGCTGGCCAATGAGGCAAGAAGTACCCTGACCTCGTATCCGCTGCAGACACTGTGGCCGATTCTGGCAATCTGTCTGACGATGCTTGCTTTAAACTTTATCGGTGACGGTCTGGGGGATGCCCTGGATCCGAAGAAAAAGAAGAAGTAGGGAGGGAATCATATGAGTATGCTGGAAATACAACACCTCTCTACCGATTTTGAAACAGAAAACGGTATGGTACACGCCGTGCGTGATGTGTCTTTGTCTGTGGATAAGGGAGAGGTTTTGGGAATCGTAGGAGAATCCGGTTCCGGAAAGAGTCAGACGATGTTTTCCGTTATGGGGCTGCTGTCAGGCAACGGAATCGTGAAGGATGGCAGTATCACCATTGACGGCAAGGAAATATCGCCAAAGGCTTTTTCCGACCGTAAGGAATATGAACAGGTAATGGATCACATCCGCGGAAATGATCTGGCAATGATCTTTCAGGACCCGATGACCTTTCTGAATCCGGTTCTGCGTATTGAAACGCAGTTAATGGAGCCGATTCTGAATCACATGGATATATCAAAGGAAGAAGCGAAAAAGCGCGCAATCGAATTGATGCGTAAGGTTGGTATTCCTTCTCCGGAGGCCAGAATACGACAGTATCCGCATCAGTTTTCCGGTGGTATGCGGCAGCGTATCATCATCGCAATCGCGCTGGCCTGCGATCCGAAAATCATTATCGCGGACGAGCCGACAACGGCGCTGGATGTGACCATACAGGCACAGGTTCTGGAATTGATTTCCCATCTGAAGGAGGAAATTGATTCCGGTATTATCATGATTACGCATGATCTTGGTGTTGTGGCGAGTATCTGTGATCGTATCGCGATTATGTATGGTGGAAAAATCGTTGAAACCGGGACGGTATTTGAAATCTTTGAGCATCCGCAGCATCCGTATACGATCGGTCTGCTGTCCTGTATTTCCAATCCGAATGAGCTGGAAAAAAAGGAATTGCATCCGATTCCCGGAAGTCCTCCCGATTTATTGAATATTCAGGAGAATTGTCCGTTTGCGGATCGCTGTGCAGCTGCAATGAAAATATGCAAGCTGCATATGCCGCAGGAAACACAGATATCTGCTACGCATCGCTGTTCCTGCTGGCTGCAGCATCCCAAGGCACACAAAGGTGGTGAAGTCCAATGAGTGATGCAGTATTGAAGGTGGAAAACCTGAAGGTGCATTTCCCGGTCAAGGGCGGCCTGTTCACAAAAAAACAGGTAGTAAAGGCCGTGGACGGCGTCAGCTTTGAAATCTATCCGAGAGAAACCTTCGGACTTGTTGGAGAAAGCGGCTGTGGAAAAAGTACCACCGGTCGTGCAATCGTCAAGCTTTATGAGCCTACAAGCGGAACGGTGTATTACCATGGAGAGGATGTTACGAAAATCAAAGGCAGCCATCTCGCGGAATTCCGCAGGAATGTACAGATGATTTTTCAGGATCCCTATGCAAGTCTGAATCCGCGTATGACGGTGGGAGAAATCATTCGCGAGCCGATGGATATTCATCATATTTTCAACACGAAGGAAGAGCGGGAACAGCGGGTTCGCGAGCTGCTGGATATTGTCGGGCTGAAGCCGGATCACATCCGCCGTTACCCGCATGAATTTTCCGGTGGACAGCGGCAGCGTATCGGAATCGCTAGAACGCTTGCCCTGAATCCGCAGTTCATCGTCTGTGATGAGCCGATTAGTGCACTGGATGTTTCCATACAGGCACAGGTCATCAATCTGCTGGAGCATATACAGAAGGAGATGGGGATTTCCTATCTGTTTATTGCACATGATTTGAGCATGGTAAAGCATATATCCGACCGAATCGGTGTCATGTATCTGGGAAATCTGGTGGAAATCGGAGAGAGTGACGATGTGTATCATCGACCGCTGCACCCGTATACACAGGCTTTATTGTCAGCGGTACCGATTCCCGATCCCCGTGTTGCTAGAGAAAAAAAGCGCATCGTACTGGAGGGCGAGCTGCCGAGTCCGCTGGATACCCCGAGCGGCTGCGTATTCCGTACCCGCTGTCCCAATGCCACAGAGCGCTGTGCCAGGGAAAAACCGGGAATGGTAAACGTTGGAAAACGAACGGTTGCCTGCTTCCTGTATGAAAAATAATGTAATCATATAAAAGGAAAACGAAGCACTGTCCATCCGGCTGTGTTTTCGTTTTTTTGAAAGAAAGGAAAAGGTATGGTATGCGGCGATCATTCCTGCTGCATATGATACCGGGAGGAAACATCATGAACAAGGGTTTACTGTTTGTATTAACCGGCGCCAGCAGTGTGGGAAAAAAGGATATCCGTGACCGGCTGCTTGGTGATGAACAACTGCATCTGAATTATTCCATTTCCATGACGACCCGTCCAAAACGCGGGGAGGAAGTGGATGGCAGGGATTATTATTTTGTCAATCATGAAGCCTTTGCGCAGGCTTTGCGAAATCGTGAGCTGCTGGAGTATACAGAGTTTGACGGCTATTACTATGGAACACCAAAGCATCAGGTGGATTTCCTGCTAAATAGTGGGAAAAATGTCATGGTTGAGGTGGAAGCACAGGGTGTGGGACAGATCAAGCTACAATATCCGGATGCTTTGTGCGTATTCGTGGAACCGGAAAGCATGGAGGAGCTGGAGAAACAGATCATGTTACGGTATCGGGACGATGCTGCCAGCGCACAGCGCAGAATTTCCAAGGCGCTGGTTGAACTGGAATTATCATCACTGTTTCGTCATACGGTTAAAAATACGGATGTCGATGCGGCATATGAGGAAATCCGCAGATTACTGGATGAGCATATGCGTGAAAGAGGAAACAAGGCATGAAGAAACGCATAGAGAAAAACGACCTCTATCAGCTGCACCTGCTGAGCGGTTTGAAAGCATCTCCTTCCGGGAACCGTCTGGTTTATGTGCATACGCAGATGGCGAAAGCAAGTGATACGTATGAAAAAAGTCTGTGGCTGCTGGAGGGAGGTAAGAATTTCTGTATCTATCAGAAGCAGCAGTTTTCCACCTTCCTGTGGGAAGATGAGCATACACTGCTGATCCAAAAGCCTGTCGGGGAACAGAAAACGGAATTTGTTCGTCTGCATCTGGATACCTTATGTACCACACCGGCCTTTACGATATCTGCGAATGTTGTACAGCTGCAAAGGATAAGTGAACAGCGTTATGCTTATCTGGCAGAAGAATCCGTACAAAAAAATAATGACGATGACACCATCGTACTGACACAGATTCCATTCTGGGATAACGGTGCCGGATATATTAGCGGGAAGCGAAACCACCTGTATGTCTTTGAAGAGAAAAGTCAGATATCCACAGCGTTGTTTAAAGGAAACTGGCATGTGGAAAACCTGACGGTTTCAAATTCGCAAATTGTGTGCAGTGCACAGGAGTATTCCACAAAGAAACCGCTGACGCAGGGAGTTTTCACCTTTTCCACAGAAGCTATGGAAAGAAGGGAAATTCTTCCCTGTGATGAAATGCGCATAGAGTGTGTTGTCTGTGAGGAGGATACGGTTGTTTTCACAGGAACGGATATGCAGAGGTATGGCAATGAAGAGGCGGCGGATTTCTATGTCTGGACGAAAGAACAGGGGCTTAAAAAGCTGCTGGATTGCGAGCATTACGCATATTGCAATATTGTGACCGACTGCCATGTCGGAGCCTCCACGTCCATGCTGATGAAGGATCAGATTGTATACCATTTGAAAAACGAAGAGGGACGCTGTCTGCTGTATGCGCTGTCCATGGATGGTGAGGACATCTGTCTGACACCAAAAGCCAATGTGATACGTGATATCGCCTTGGCGAAACAGGGCTGTTATACATTGGAAATGGAAGAAAATGCATTGGAGGAAATCTATTTCCGTAAATCTGATGAATGTCAGAAACTGACAATATGGAATGCGGAGTACTTACAGACACATACATGTGCACAGCCAAAGGAAGTCCTGTATACCAATCGTGACAAAGGCACACAGAAGGGATGGATTCTGTATCCCGCCGATTATGAGGAAGGGAAGCGCTATCCGGGTCTGTTGAGTATCCACGGAGGACCGCGCTGTGCATTTGGAAATGTGTTCAATCATGAAATGCAGATGTTCGCATCCATGGGCTATATGGTGTTTTATACAAACCCAAGAGGCAGCGATTCCTTTGGTGAAGAATATGCGGATTTGCGGGGGAAATACGGTACGATTGATTATGAGGATCTGATGGCGTTTACAGATGAAGTAATTCAGGAAACCCCTGCACTGGAGAGTGAACGCTTAGGCGTGCTTGGCGGAAGCTATGGCGGTTTTATGACAAACTGGATCATCACGCAGACAGAGCGCTTCAAGGCTGCGGCTTCCCAGCGAAGTGTTGCGAACTGGATTTCGGATTTTGGTACCAGCTGCATCGGCTATAGCTTTGATCCCAATGAGATGCAGACCACGCCATGGAAGGACGTCATGAAAATCTGGAAGGCTTCTCCGCTGGCCTATGCGGACTGTGTTAAGACACCGACGCTGTTCATCCATTCACTGGAGGATTATAATTGTCCGTTGAGCGAGGGACTGCAGATGTTTACAGCCTTGCAATATCATGATGTGGAAAGCCGCATGTGTCTGTTTCCAGAAGAGAATCATGAATTGAGCAGAAGTGGAAAACCGAAGCACAGACTGCGCAGACTGCAGGAAATGGCAGAGTGGTTTGACGCACATTTGAAATGAGCAGGAGAGCGGTTATCATGCGCAGTTGATAATCGCTTTTTTGTGTTCTTACAGATTGCTGTTCCTAGTTTCTGTATGTTATGTTTTATGAATGAGCGTCAGTAAACTATCGTATTATAGGAATTTATTGAATATCCTGATATAGTTTTAAAAGGGCTTCTTTTCTGAATTTAAGCAAAACTCATTATCGATTATAATCGAAAAAAATAGAGAAAATGATATAATTTCGATTATAGTCGATATACAGTTGAAATTATATCTTATTTCGATTATAATCGAAATAAGAGGTGATGCTCATGCTATATCGTGAGAACTATATTCAAAAGATAGCTGGTTTTAAAGATATGGATGTAATTAAGGTTATAACCGGACTTCGCAGAAGTGGAAAATCGACAATTATGAGACAGGTTCAGGAATACTATGAAAAAACAGGAATTTCACCTAATCAGATACTTTACTATAATTTTGAATCTTATGAATACATCGACCTGTTAGATGATAAGAAGCTATATATGCATATTAAGAATGAAGTTCAACATATTCAAGGTTGCTGCTATTTGTTCTTAGATGAAATTCAAAATGTAAAGAATTGGCAAAAATGTATCAATGCCCTGCAGGTTGATGTACGATGCGATATATACATTACAGGTTCAAACGCCAAGCTATTATCAGGGGAACTAGCTACTTATATTGCAGGAAGATTTGTTGAAATTAAGGTTTTTCCATTTTCGTTTAAAGAATATGCTGCTGCGCAAAAGGATCAGAATAGAGAGATAATATCAAAGGTTTTATTTCAGGAATATTTGCAGTATGGAGGAATGCCGTTTGTAAGTTATTTAAATGATAAAGAAAAGTTCAAAGAATATATGAGCGGGGTCTTTTCTACGATTGTATTAAATGATATGATTTCAAGAAATAATGTTCGAAATCCATTGATTATGGAACGGGTTTTAACGTATGCAGTTGATAATATAGGACATTTGATATCAGCCTCAAGCATTGTTAAATATTTAAAAAATGAGCAATTAAAAGTCAGTATAGATACCGTTATTTCTTATTTGAAAATGGGATCAGATGCATTACTCTTTCAAAAAACACCACGGGGTAATTTATTAGGGAAAGAAGTATTAAAGACACAGGAAAAATATTACATCTGTGATCATGGCTTTAAACAATATCTATTTCATAGCAATATACGTGATATTGAACTGGTGCTTGAAAATATAATATGCATTGAAATGCTTCGAAGAGGATATGATGTTTCTATAGGAGAAGTCATGAGGAAGGAAATTGATTTTGTTTGCAGGAAGAATGAAGAATGTCTGTATATTCAGGTAAGCTACCTGATGCCTGATAGTGCCACGAGAGAACGTGAATTTGCACCGCTGTTACTGATCAGAGATAATTATCCGAAATACGTTTTGTCTATGGATGAGCTGGATTTCAGCCAGCAGGGAATACAACATAAAAATATTATTGATTTTCTATTGGCTGAGGGATGATGAAATGATTGATATTTCATTTATCTGTATCATGATAATTCGTAACGTTTATCATACAATTCCAGTAAAAAAGCAGAGGTTTAACATAGGTTCTTACTCAATTGTGGGTGAATTTAAAACACGAAGAAATCAACACTATTGTAGTTATCAATAGATGTTGATTTCTTCTTTTTTGCAAACACCCTAAAGTAAGAAAGAACCTTAACATAGTCTTCTGCTTTTTTACGTGCTATGTTGCAGGATTTGTAAGCTATATGATAAATCATTCAGTAAGAAGCTTAATGAAAGCCTCATAGGTTTTAACCTTAATTAATTCCTGAATTATCGTGATATCCTGAAGCTTTTCCAATAAATTACTGTAAAGCTCTTTAAAAAATCTTCTCTGGTTGTGATTTATACCAATCATAATTATGATATTGACCTCAAAATATCCCCATTTCATAGGTGTAGTATTGACGATTACATAAGCGCAGTTTCTGCTTGTCGAGCAAAGAATGGAATGCGGTATTGCAACTCTGTTGTCAAAGCTTGTTGAGGTTATTTCTTCCCGCTCTAAGACAGACTGCGTGAAGGATGCAGGAGCTATTCCTGCATCAATCAGTTTTTCCGAGATATAATGTATCATGGCATTAGCATCAGACTCATAATGCTCCAGTTCAAACATATCTTTAGAAAAAAAGGAATTAAATTGATGTTTTAATGTGTTTGTATGCTGCTGTTCAATCAGTATATTGAGAAAATCGTGTATTTTATGCAAATCCTTTTTATCAAACAGAGGGCTGATCAATATCGTTGGAACAGCATACGATTTGTTTTGCTCACCGGAGGCGTCAATTATAAAATCTATTCCTTCTGTGTCGATCGAATGCGAACTTTGCATAATGGAAACAATATCAATTTTATTTTGAAATTCTTTTTGGAATTGATAAAGGTAATTTGAAACTGGATAATAGTATTCATTCATAATGAGCAATGCTCTATGTGTATGGCTTTCTTCTGCCTTTTTTTCAATCACCGCTCCGATATGCAAGGATATAAAGGTGATTTCATCTTTGTTGAGTCTACAGTGATATCGATTATGAATTTCATTTGCTATATAAACAGCGATATCATAAATGAGCGGGTTCTGAATAAAAATCTGATCGCTGAAAGGATTGACATTAAAGGTATTATTGTTCCAGCGAAACAATACATTTTTCAAATGAAGAGAGAAGAAGTTGATAAAATCAGAATCATTCAAATCAATATAATAAATATAATTGATGTTCTCTATCAGCTGTTTTGTGAATGCTATGTATTCCTGGCTGATGAAATTCTGTGTCTGTTTTTTTGTTTGAATACTACGATCCAATCTGGCAGTTTTACTCATAAGTAAAAATATTAGCTGATTTTTCTCCTCTGTATTAAACATAATATTATAGTTTGCTTCTATTTCCTGAATGATATTTGCTGCGCAGATGCTTTCCGGTTCTTTTTCCTGTGCTGAAGGTGTATTTTGTTGCTGCAGTGAATATTTATTTTGTAATCTTGATAACGTTATAATGACATGCGTTAAAATGTTTTTTATCGCATAATCACTGGCATAAAGCTTTTGCTGACGGGTATGATAAAGAATCAGATCCTTTAGCGTATCAAAGGAAATATGAATATCTTTGCATATAGCAAGAAGTGTATTATGAACCGTTGCAGAATCCTGTTCAGAAAGCAGATAGCGTATAAAAGAACGCTTGCTTTCTTCACTACCCTGAATGATTACTTTTCCGTTTGCACGCTGAAGAGAGAGATGGAAGTCTTTTATAAGACTTCGGATTTGTATCAGATCTTTCTCCATCGTTGAATAGCTGATATAAATCTCATCTGCAATATCATATAAATCAGCGTCCTGTGAAGAAGTTATAATTCTCTCCGAGATATATAAAAGACGTTCATTTTGTGATGAAAAATCATAAACGAAGGAATTGTCGGGCTTTTGATTGCAGGTACTATCCAGTGTGGAAAGCCGGTAGCCATTACTTGAAGATTGTATGATAAGTTTTTCTTCATTTATTTCACGGATATAATTTCGAATCGTCCGATCTGAAACATTAAGGCGTGAAGAAAGCTCTTTTCCTGTAACAGGATGATTTGCACTTGATAATAAAGCAAGTAGTTTCTTTTTCTTATCCATAACGATCTCCTTATTCTCACCTATATACCCTCCATGTATATATTATATATACATTCAATAAAAAGCACCAAATAATTCTTTTCCTACGCTTAGGAAAATTATGGAAAGACAGATATTCCGGTACATGTAATAATGAAAGTGCAAAGAGTGAAAGGAGATGAGTTACATGAAGATTTTACTGATTTGCGGAAACGGTGTATCAAGTGGGATGATTGCACAGAAGATTAGAAAGGCAGGAATAGCGAGGGGCTATGATGCTGTTTCTGATGCATACAGTTATTCTCAGCTGTCAGAGGTCGTTGATGAATTTGATGTTGTACTTGTCGCACCGCAAATGAAATTCAATGAGGATATGATTCGGGATATCTGTGCTCTGCATCAAAAGCCATATGCAGTACTGGATAACTTTGTCTATTCTACATTGGATGGAGAAAGAGGATTTGATACTGTATTGTCTTTATTAAATGAAAAGGAGAAGGTATGAAAAACATTTATGAGAGGATAACTGCCTGGCTGGCAGGTCCATTTAGTACGAAGATATCAAGATTTACACAAAATGCCTATGTTATGGCGATTCAGAATGGCTTTCAAACAGTATTGCCGATGATTCTTGTCGGATCTATTGCCAGTCTGATTAATACCCTGCGTAATTTCTGGGAATGGGTACCCGATCTGTCTTTGGTGAATCAGTATTCCTTTGGGTTGATTGGTATATTTCTGGTCTTTATCCTACCGTATAATATAATGGAAAATAAAAAGCAGAATCGTGCAAAGCTCATATCCGGATTTACCGGTGTTTCGGTTTTGCTGGCGTTGTGTAATCCGGTATTCAGTGATGGCAGTATTTCACTCAATGCCGGTTATATCGGAACCGGAGGGATGACGGTGGGTCTTTTGGTTGGCTTACTGATCGGTGCGATATTTGCTGTCTATTTCAAGCATGGTCTGTTTTCAAAGGATACAAGTCTGCCTTCCATTGTTGTGAACTGGTTTGAATCCATCGTGCCTGTGTTTCTTGTTATCGGCATCGCTATCCTGATTGCTGGCTATGGTGTTAACCTGTTCGATCTGATGGAAGAAGTAGTATCTCCGATAGCAGCTATTGGAAATACATACTTAGGCTTTGTATTATTGTATTTTATTATGGCATTATGCTACAGTCTCGGGCTGAGCGCATGGGCTGTATATCCTATTTTCCTTGCTTTGGCGTTAAATAATATTGCTGCCAATATAGATATGGTCGCAGCAGGTAAGGATGCAGTTTTCATCACTACAGTTGAGGTGGTATTCTGTGGCTGGTGCTGTATGGGCGGTATGGGCTGTACAATGCCTTTGAATATTCAAATGCTCCGTTCAAAATCAAAGAAAATAAATGCGATAGGAAAGGCAGCTATATTTCCATCCCTGTTCAATATCAATGAGCCTGTTATGTACGGCTTGCCTGTAGTATGGAATCCGATTATGATGATTCCCTATCTTCTGGTCTCCTTTATAGTACCATCGCTTGTTTATCTGGTTCTTACAGTGGGCTTTGTGGATATTCCAGCTAGAGCATTTCAAATGAACTTCCTTCCGCAACCCATCGCTACCTTCCTTATAAATTATGACTTCAGAGGGGTGATTTTCTGGATTCTGTTATTTATGTTGATTTATCTGATTTATCTTCCGTTTTTTAAAGTATATGAAAATCAGGAAATGAAAAAAGAAGCAGCGGAAGAAGGAAAGGAAACGGTATAGACAGTATGAAACAGACAAAAGAAGAATGCGTGATCACAGCTGCTATGAATATTATCCTGCATGCCGGAAATGCCAGAAATATTTTACGGGATGCAGGAAAACGGATCGCAGAGGGGCAAAATATGGATGCGATTGCACAGCAGCTGGAGGAAGCAAGGGATAGCATTCTGCTTGCACACAAGGCGCAGACTGATATACTGCATGAAGAAGCTGAAGGGAAACATATTGAGGTAACCGTTTTGTTCTCCCATGCACAGGATACGCTTATGACAACGCAAAGTGAATTATTCTTTGTGGAAACATTATATGAACTGGAAATGAACAGGAGGAAATAAACGTTATGAAATCAACTTTTTTATGGGGTGTTGCCACTGCAGCAAATCAGTGCGAGGGTGCCTGGCAGGAGGGAGGAAAAGGTATTTCCACTGCAGATATACTATACGATGGAACTGCCGGAGAATATCCGGAGAATTTAAAAATTTATCCGGAACGTTATTATACTTATCATACAGGAAATGACTTTTATCACCGTTATAAAGAAGATATCGCTTTAATGAAGGAAATGGGAATCAAGTGTTTCCGCATGTCAATTGCATGGACAAGAATTTATCCTAAGGGAATTGAAGATAAACCAAATGAGGAAGGACTGGCTTTTTATGATCGCGTTTTTGATGAGCTGAAAAAGCAGGGAATCGAACCGCTTGTAACAATATCACATTACGAAATGCCATTGTATCTGGTACAGGCATATGGCGGATGGAAACATAGATGCGTTATTGATCATTATGTAAAATATGCGAAAACAATACTGGACCGCTTTCATGAAAAAGTTAACTATTGGATCACCTTTAACGAAATGAATTTTATCAGTACGATACCGTTTTGTGCAGGAGGTCTGTTAATCAGAGGTAAGGATAATAAGGAACAGGATATGTTTCAGGGAGCACATCATCAACTGGTGGCGCATGCTCTTGTGACAGCCTACAGTCATGGATCATATCCGGATTTAAAGATTGGGTGCATGGTTTGCGGTACACTTGCCTATGCACAGACTCCGAATCCACAGGATGCTTTGGAACAGCTGGAATGTGACAGGGAAACCTACTATTATACAGATGTGTTTGTAAGAGGAAGATATCCGAATTATGCGGACAGTTTTTTGAAGAAAAAGCAGGTTGTTTTACAGAAACAGGAAGGTGACGATGAAATCTTAGCAAAGGGAAAGGTGGATTTCCTTGCATTCAGCTATTATTTCACTAGAATTGCCCCGATCAATCCGGATAACGATCCGGATTTAACAGATAATGAACGTATGCTTGGAAAACTCGAAAATCCTTATTTACAACGAACACAATGGGGTTGGGTAATTGATCCTGTAGGCTTCCGTCTCGCCTTGAATAAATTTTATGACCGTTACCAGATACCGCTGTTTGTAACTGAAAATGGTCTTGGCGCAAGAGATGTATTGTGTGAGGACAAAAGGATTCATGATGACTACCGTATTGATTATCTCAGACAGCATATCCGGGAGTTGAAAAAAGCAGTTGAAATAGATGGTGTTGATGTTATGGGCTATACCTCATGGAGTGGCATTGATCTGGTTTCCGCAACAACTGCACAAATTACGAAGCGCTACGGACATATTTACGTAGATTATGATGATCAGGGAAACGGTACTGGAAATCGATTTAAAAAAGATAGCTTTGCGTGGTATAAGAGAGTTATTGAAACAAACGGTGAGCAATTATAATAGAGGAGTCTGTAAAAGGAGTTGGTTACAGGCTCCTTTTATGCAGGTCTTATAATCAGGCAAATTTAATATTGAAAGAAGACCGGTATGCTTAATTTCTGTAAACACTTTTACTTTTATATAAGTTTTATGTTGAAAGTATTTACATTTATTGAAAAATAATCGAAAAGAAGGTATGATAATAAATGTAAAAAGGAGAGAAACTGTATGAAAAAGCTAAAAAAACTGATGTTATCGCTCTTCATGGGAATCAGTGTTCTCAGCCTGAGTGCCTGCGGGGGCGGGGAAGAAAGCAGCAGTGAGCTCAAGGTTGCACTTGGCGGACAGATTACCAGTCTGGATCCGGCGCTTGCGGATGACACGTATTCCATGATCGTAATTCAGAACATGTATCGTACCTTGTTCAAGCTGGACGAGGAAGGGAAGCTGGTAAAGGATCTTTGTGAGGACTATAAAGTCAGCGAGGATGGGAAAACCTACACATTTACCATTAAGGACGCAAAATGGAGTGATGGGGAAGCAGTAAAGGCAGACGACTTTGTTTACGGTATCAAGCGAGGACTTTCTTACGGTCCTGAGAATTCTTATAATGCACAGGATGGAAGAAAATACATTGTCGGAGCGCAAAAGGCTTATGAAAAGAATATGAAAATTAAGGATATGAAGGATGTTGGCGTAAAAAAGGTGGATGACAAAACCTTTACCATTGACTTGATTCAGCCTGTTCAATATTTTGACAAGCTGATGACACAGGGGATTTATACACCGCTTCGTTCTGATATTGCAAAGGAAAAGAATTCCGAATGGTCTCTATCGGCAGATGTACCGGTGAACGGACCATTCAAGGCAGAAAGTGTGAATCCTGCAGATGCGGTTGATCTGGTAAAGAATACAGAATATTACGAGGCAGACAAAACAACGCTGGAAAAACTGCACTTCAAGATTATGGAAGACAGCGTTTCTCAGTATCAGGGCTATGATGCAGGAGAGATTGATTTTGCTACCTATGTTGCAAATGAAGGATATACCAATTATAAAGGCAAGGATGATCTGTATCGGGTGGATCCATATGTATCCAATTACTTTATTGACATCAACTCCTTATCTACAGAAAATAAAGCACTGCAGGACGTCAATGTTCGTAAAGCAATGGCAATGGCAGTTGATCGTGACGGTATCGTAAAGGTACTGGATACAGGAGATTATGTAACGCCGCTGTTTGGTCTGGTTCCACATGGAATTCAGGGAGAAAAGGAAGATTTCCGTAAAGAAGCGGATGATGCAGGTAATTTAATTAAATATGATCTGAAGGGTGCACAGGCACTTATGAAGAAAGCTGGATACTCCGACAGCAAAAAGCTGACAATCAAATACAAGACGACCGGTCAGCAGGTAAATATGGATATCGCTCAAATACTGCAGGAACAGTTCAAGAAAATTTATATTGATTTGAAAATTGAACAGGTGGAACAGGGTGTCTTCTATCAGCAGGTAGATGGCGGTCAGTTTGAAACAAGCCGTTATGGTCTGAGTGCCACGACACTGGATCCTGCCGCAGCATATCTTGGTATGTGGCAGAAGGAATCTCAAGCGGTCCTGATTTTCGATGATGCAGAATACGAGGATCTAATGGCGAAGGCTGCACTGGAAACGGATGCTGTGAAGCGTATGCAGCTGCTGCATGATGCAGAGAATCGAATGATTGTTGAACAGGCTTACTTCATTCCACTGGTAACAAATACACAGGTGATGCTGAAAAAGCCGGGTGTGAAGGGGCTGGAACGTACACCGGCAGCAATGTTCTACTTTGAACATGTAACAATCGAATAGCACAATAAAGAAACAGAGAACCCATCTCTGTTTCTTATTCCATGTGACAGGCTTAATATAACTGCATGCTGTAAATGGATATGTAAATACTGATGTTAGTATCCTTAAGGTAATATTAATGAGAATAATGGAGGCTACGATATGAAAGAAGAAAGAAAAAAGCAGCTGGAAGAGCTGTATGCGGCAAAGGTGCAGGACAAAGCTGAGGAAATCAGCAAATGGATATACGAACATCCCGAAGATGGTGATCAGGAATTTTTGTCAAGTGCTTATATTTGTGAACAGCTGAAGGAGGCAGGCTTTTCTGTACAGCTCCCGTACGGGTCTTTGAAGACAGCATTTCGATGCGAGCTGAAGGGCAGTAAGCCGGGAGCGACCTATGCATTTTTGGCAGAATATGATGCCTTGCCGGGGTATGGTGAGCAGCATGATGAGCTTGCACATGCCTGTGGACACAACTGGATCGGAGCGGTGTGTGCGGGTGTGGGGCTCATGTTTGCACAGATGCAGGAGGAACTGGAGGGTACCATTGTTATTATGGGAACCCCGGCAGAGGAAACAACCGGTGGAAAATGTGTTCTTGTTGAGGAAGGCGCATTTGATGATGTGGATTTTGCCTTTCAGCTGCATCTGGGTGCAGAAAATAATGCACATGTCGTTACACTTGCCATGGACTCTCTGGAATTCACTTTTCATGGAAAAGCAGCTCATGCAGCTGCCTATCCGCATCTGGGAGTCAATGCCTTGGATGCGGTCAATCTGATGTTTACGGGAATCAGCTATCTGCGCCAGCAGATGCGCTGTGACACACGGGTGCACGGTATTATCACCAAGGGTGGAGAAGCATGCAATATCATTCCGGATTTGTGTGCGTGCAAATTTTACATCCGCGCAGCCGATAAGGCATATATGGAGGAAATCAGTGCGAAAATCGTCAATATCGCAAAGGGAGCTTCTTTCATGACGGGAACGCAGATGGAATATCGTAATTTTGAAAATACCTATTATGATCTGGTCAACTTTGAAAGCTTTCAGCAGCTGTATGTGGAAAATGCAAAGCTTTGCGGCTCCGGTGACTTTGTGGACAGTGATGCGGATGCCAGCGGCTCCAGTGATGTAGGAAATGTATCGCATGTCTGTCCGATGATGTACAGTGAGCTGGCATTAAAGGGACCAACACCCGCTTATGCGCATGATGTTAAATTTCTCGAATATCTGAAGCTGCCCTGTGCGGATGACAAGCTAAGAAAGGGAATCATCAGTCTGTGCTTAACCGTGTTCGATTTGTATGATGAAAAACAGCGTGAAGATATTTTAAATGAATTTGATGCTAGAAAAAACTAAGTAGATATTGATATATCCTGGAAAAGCAGGAGCATATACACACAAATAGAATTGCTGAACAACGAATGAAAACTGTCGGAAAAAATACCGGCAGTTTTTCTTTTAGGTATTTTGATAATGATTCAGGTAAAAAAGATATTGCATAATGTAAAAAATTCCTGTTGTAAAAAGGAAAAAGACGAAATTTATATTTTTTAAAATTCACTATAATAAAAGTAGATAAAGGAGAAGGAATATGGAGCTGAGAAAGATATTGCAGGAAGATGATATTCTGATTCCCATGCAGGCAGATTCAAAAGAGGAAGCAATACGGCAGCTTGCTAGGCTGTTGAAAGAGCATGAAATTGTAATTGATTTGGATGCGTTTGTAAAGGATGTCTTTTTACGGGAAGCGGAAGGTATCACAGGAATCGGAGACTATATTGCAATACCGCATGGAAAATCGAAGGGAGTGAAAGAAAACAGAATTGCGGTTGGCATATTGCAGGAGCCTATTTACTGGGAGAGTATTGATGAGCTTCCGGTAAAGGTGGTTATCCTCTTTGCGGTCTGCGCTCGGAAGCACGATGCAGATCAGAGTCATTTATCGATGATGGCGGCAGTTGCTAAATCACTGGCTTATGATGATGTGAAGCAGCGGCTGTATGAGGCGGAAAGCAGACAGGATGTCATGGAGGCTATTTTATCAAGACAGTGAAAGAAAGGTGAGCGTATGAAAATTGTAGGTATAACAGCATGTACAGCAGGAATTGCACACACGTATCTGGTAAGAGAAAAGCTTGTAAACGCAGCAAGGGAGCTGGGACATGAAATAAAGATTGAAACACAGGGCAGCATTGGCGTTGAGGATATTTTGGATGAGCAGGATATTGCACAGGCAGATGTGGTCATTATTTCAGCAGATATCGAAATATCCGGAAGAGAACGGTTTAAAGGAAAAAAAATTCTGGATATGCCAATGAAAATGGTAATGAAGGCGCCAAAAAAATTATTGATGCAGATAGAAGAAAAATTGAAAGAAAGCTGAGGTGGAGATAGTGAAAAAATTGCAACTGAAAAAACATGTTCTTACGGGGATTGCCTATATGATACCAGTAGTTGTAGCAGGCGGTATCTGTCTGGGGATTTCCAGGATTTTTGGAGGTGTGGATATTCAGGAAGGAACGATTGCGGCAGCGTTAGAGCAGATTGGAAATGCGGCGATTGGATTTACAGTTCCCGTGATTGCAGCAGGCATTGCATATTCGATAGCAAATCGCCCAGGTATTGCTCCGGGTCTTGCGGCGGGTACCCTTGCAAATGTTGTTGGTGCAGGATTTCTTGGAGGTCTTGCAGGTGGCTTTATCGCCGGTTACTTTGCATGGCTTGCAAAAACCTATATTAAGCCGCCGAAGCTGATTGAAGGCCTGATGCCAGTGCTTGTTATCCCGGTATTGTCAACGCTTGCTGTTGGCTTGGTATTTATGTATCTGATTGGTACACCTTTGGCAATGATACAGCAGGGTATGACTGACTGGCTTCTCTCCCTGCAGGGGGAATCAGGCTTTTTGATGGGTGCTATTATTGGCGGTATGCGCTTTGATATGGGTGGTCCGTTTGCACAGGCAGCAGGTGCTTTCTGTGATGCAATGCTTACACAGGGGGTCTATGCACCGAAGGCAGCAAGCATGGTCAGTGGAATGACACCGCCTGTTGGTGTTGCCATCGCAGTATTCTTAGCAAGAAAACGGTTTACAAAGGCAGAGCATGAAGCCGCAAAAACAGCACTTCCGCTAGGCTTATGCTTTATTACAGAAGGTGTCTTTCCATTCCTTGCAAGTGATCCGCTGCGTATTGTAGCGGCATGTACTGCGGGGAGTGCAATTTCCGGTGGTTTGGCAGTAATTTTCGGATGTCTGTGTCCGATTCCGGCAGGTGGTGTTTTCGCGATACCGTTTATCACAGAGCCATTCCTGTTTGTGGTCGCTTTCCTTGTTGGTGTAGCTGTAACCGCAGGTGTACTGCTTCTGTTAAAGCCGAATCGTAGCGCTGCTGCCGAGGATACCGAGGAGGACTATGATTTCACCATTGAATTCAATACAAAATAAGAAGGAGAATAGAAAATGCTTGTACCAATGAGGGATTTGCTGGATAAGGCGACGATAGAGGGCTATGGTGTGGTGGCACCAAATGTTATCAACGAATGCACCGCCCGCGTATGTATAGAGGCGGCAGAGGAACTGCATGCACCGCTGATATTGGATGTAGGCTATGTGTTCCATCCGGATCTGGTTTTTCTGGGTCGCATGCTGGAAGAAATGGCTGTTCGATCATCGGTGCCTATAGCTGTTAATCTTGATCATGGCGCAACCTATGAACAGGTCATGTGGGCATTGCGTGCCGGATTTACATCTGTTATGATAGATCGCAGTACTGCATCCTTTGAGGTGAATGTACGTGATACTGCTGAAATTGTTAAAGCTGCACACGCTGTACAGGTCAGTGTGGAGGCAGAACTGGGGCATGTGGGAGATGGCTTCTCCTATGGACGTGAGGCTTGTCTGTATACGGATCCATTGCAGGCCGTTGAATTTGTAAAGCAGACAAGTGTTGATTGTCTGGCGATTTCTGTAGGAACTGCACATGGTGTCTATGCGGGAAAGCCGCAGCTTGATTTTAAGCGTATCCGTGAAATTCGGCAGGCTGTCGATATACCGCTGGTCCTGCATGGCGGCAGTGGAAGCGGCGATGCAAACCTGCAGAAAGCAATACAGTGCGGTATTTCCAAAATCAATATCGGTACCGATAATTTTACAGCTGCTATTAAAGCGGGCGGGCAGGCAGGTGAACCTCATATGGTCTACCATCGTATGCAGCAGGGGTTTAAGGATATGGTTAAGCATTATATGCATATTTTTCATCAGGAGGGGAAAGCATAGAAAGGGGACAGTCTGTCCCCTTTTGTAAAAGGAGGTATACCTATGCTGAGCAGAAGGCAGAAAGATATCCTGCAGCAGCTGGAGCGCGCAGATGATTTTATCAGTATACGCACCCTGTGTGAAACCTGTTCCCTGTCTGAAAAGACGATGCTTTCAGAACTAACAGTTATTGAAACCATCCTTCAGGAACAGGAAATCGGTGTGTTAATTCGCAAACGAGGTAGCGGAGTGTCTCTGCAGCTGCAAAAGAATAAACGCAGGCAATACGAAATGCTGCTGCATACCCGGCAGGACCAGGAGGAGGCATTCATTGTAAGGAGTCTGTTCTTTCATAATGCAGACCACGTATGGAGTGAAAAGCGTTTTTGTGAGGTTCTGCATGCGGGACGCCATGTTGTTCACGGCTACCTGCGTGAGCTTTCTGAGTTCTGCTGCAATTATAGCATAGTGATCCGCAATCGACAGAAATATGGCATTTTAGTAAAGGGAGATGAGTTTCATATCCGTGATTGTATCATTGCCCTGTTCATGAAACGAAGCGATTACCCGTTAGTAAAGGGGAAGGTTGGACAGATTCTGGATGAACAGCAGAGCAAGCAGTTTCAAGAGCTGTTTCAGGGATTTTTGTATCATCCGCTTGAAACCTGTGTATTGGAGCTGGAAAAGGACTGTCATGTATATCTGGATCATATCAGTCGATTAAATGTTTTCCTGCATCTTTGCATGTGTATTCTGCGTGTCCAGCAGAAGGCTTTTGTGGACATGCGGCAGGAGCAGCTGGATATGCTGCATAAAAAGCAGCGAAACAATCGACTTTTAAAGGTCTTTGAAACAATGGAAGTAATCTATCATATTCCTTTGCCGGAGCAGGAAAAATGCTATATTCAGCTGTATCTTGATATTTACGGTCTGGTAGATGATAGTATGTTTGATGTGGCACGTGAGGATTTGGAGCATACCGAGCATTTTCATACCTTTGTAGACCAGTTTCTGGATATATTAAATGGCATTTTAAGTATCAGCATAGATCGTGAGGAAGAATTGATGGAGGGACTGCTCACACATCTTGCAGGAACGATAATACGTTTGAAAAACGGTGTTCGGATTCATAATCCGCTGCTTCATGAGGTTCGCAACAGCTTTTCCTCCATATATCAGGCTACCTGGGCAACCAGCATTTTATTTGACCAGTATTATAGCGTGACGATTACAGAGGATGAAATTGCATACATAGCTTTATATCTTGGTGTCGTTAGAGAAAAGACAGACTACGATTTGCATGTCTGCCTCCTTGTAAAGCGCTATGACAATGTGATTCGTATTTTGCGGGAGCAGATTCAGAAGCTGCATCATGCCATAAGGATTGATGATATTATGACGGAACAGGAATATCAGAGCAGGAAGCAGCATCGAAGATGGGATTTGGTGATTGCCACGATTGATTTTCATGATGATTTTCCTCAAATTCATGTAAATGAAATTTTAAAGGAGGAGGATTGCCTGTACATTCGCTCCATTGTAAATCATATATTGGACAAGAAGATTCTGCATGGTGAAAACAATCTGCCACATGCAGATAGCATGTTTGATGAGAATCTGATTTTTCTTGAACAGTCTGTGGAAAGCAAGGAGGAGCTTTTGAAGCAGATTTGTGAAAAATTGCTGAAGGCTGGTTATGTAAAGGAGCAGTTTTTCTCTTCTGTCATGCAGAGGGAACGTGAAATATCGACAGAGATTGGATCAGGTGTTGCCATTCCACACGGAAATGCGCAATATGTTAACGATACAGTGATCGTGTATGCCGGACTGCAAAAAACCATTCCATGGGGACGTGATGAGTCAGTTCAGCATGTGTTTCTGCCGGTGATATCCGTAAGCAATAAAAATGAGGTTGAACGCTCCATCAAGAATTTTTACCGCAGGCTGATTGCTTTGATTGAGCATGGGGAAATCAGAAAGCTGCTGGATATGCGCTATGCCTCAGAGGTAATTGCACATTTTGAAGACATATAAACAGTATACACTTTCAACAAAAAGGAATCGTATACTGTTTTTCAATATCAATTCGCGAAATATGCTATTATCTACTTGACACTCCTGTGCACAGGAACGTTTACAATAAAGCAGAGGGAGGTGAAGCATTATGTACACCATCAGCCAGTTTTCCAAATTGTGCGGTTTAACAGTAAAAGCATTGCGGTATTATGACACGGAGGGACTGCTGAAGCCATCCTTTCGAAAAGCGGAAAATCAGTACCGTTATTACAATGATGAGGATTTAAAAACGGCACAGATGATTCAGTATCTGCGCTCCCTTGAATTTACCATCATGGAGATAAAGGATATTCTGGATAATAACGAAGGTGAGGACCTTTCCTATATTCTTTAGGAAAAAATCAGCCGGATGGAGGCTAATATACAGAAAGAAAGGGAGCTGATTCAGCGAATGCGGGAGCATAGCTTTGCACAGGGTGAGGAATATGTGGAAAATACATATGCGATTGATACGGCTACCGTTGCAGGACAACTGATCGCATCCATTCGCTTTACAGGCAGATACCGGGATCTGGATACGCACATTCCGTTGCTTTACAAAGCTGTAAAAGGAAATGCGAGCGGTAAACATTTTAATCTGTATCACGATGAGGAATGTAAGGAAGCTGCCGATATTGAATTATGCATCCCCGTGAAAAAGGAGATACACCATCCCTCGCTAACCTGCAGATATCTTGAGAAGCTGCATGCTCTGCATACAACACATCATGGAGGCTATGACACACTCTGGATTGCCTATAAGGCTTTGTTTGCCTATGCAAATGACCAAGGAATTCGCATTCTGACACCATCCAGAGAGGATTACGTGAAGGGACCGGGAATGCTGTTTCGCGGTAACCCGGATGCCTATGTAACGGAAATCTATTTGCCCTTTGCAAGAGAGGAGCACCGTAGATGAAAAATACAGTGGAGAATTTCGTCCCGCAGGGAGGGAAGCACTGCATTACCAATTCCCTGAAACAAATCTTTACGTATTACGGATATCCGATGTCAGAGGAGTTAATGTTTGGGCTGGCCTCGGGATTATCTTTTCTCTATCTGAATCAGGCAGCCTCTCCCATGATCAACGGACGTACCAAGGTATTCGAATTTGAAAAAAAGCTGGCAGACAGATTACAGATTACCATTCACTGCAGAGCCGGTAAGAATTATGAGAGAATATTTCAGACAACAAAGCAAATGATTGATGCCGGCGAGCCTGTTCTGGTTTATGTGGATATGCCATTTCTTCCCTATCTCGGCCTGGATGCGAAAAGCCATTTTGGCGGACATGCCGTTGTGCTGTTTGGCTACGATGATGAGCAGCGGAAATTTCTCGTCAGTGACAGGGATCAGCAGGATGCTCCCATACAAACGCCCAACGGACTGCTTGCTAAGGACTATCACATGGTGGATTATGAGGATATCAAGCGGGCCCGCTGCAGCAGCTTTCGTCCGTTTCCTGCAAAGAATAAGTATCTGACCTTTGATTTTCAGGGATATCGCACAGTGGATAAACAAATCTTGCGGGAAGCGATTCTGGATACCTGTGACTGCATGCTGCATCCACCGGCTCAGCTGTTGGGTGTTTCCGGTATACTGAAATTCTCCAGAGAAATCAATAAGTGGAAAGCATTTCATGCAGAAAAGCTGAAGCTGGCAGGAATAACAAACTATTTTCAAATCAATGAGAGAGGCGGAACCGGAGGGGGAATTTTTCGCAGAATGTATGGTGATTTTCTGAAGGAAGCTGCTGGTATATGGCAGGATACGCGTTTATTTGAGCTGGGAGAACAGTTTATTGCGGTATCCTTTTTATGGGATGCTGTTGCAGAGCTGCTGTGGAAGCTGTCGCAAACCAAAGATATACGACTGCTGGAAATGATTTCACAGCGTGTGCTGGTGATTTATGAGCGGGAAAGCTCCTTGTATCATGCGCTTTATGCACTTGCCGCTTAGAGGAAGAGGAGGTAATACAGCAGACGAAAGAATAAATCGGAAGATTTCCACGGTACTTCATTCGTGAGAAAAAAGGAAACATTTACCAATGTATATAGCCATGCTGTCTGCTTTCCTGTAAAATATAGCTGAATAGATGCAGACAGGAATTCGTATCGATGGCTGCACAGGTGGAGGAAATGAACATGAATCTGATTACGGAGCAACATATCATATTGGATATGGAAGGCAATACCCAAAAGGAAATTCTGCATGCACTTGCAGAAATTGCATTTCGTGAGGGAAAGGTGAGTGATGCAGATACCTTCTTTCAGGAGCTGTGCAAGCGGGAACAGGAATGCACAACCGGCTTTGGAAAAGGAATTGCCATCCCGCATGCCCGTCATGCCTGTATAAAGGAAGCAGGAATTCTGTTCGTCAGAATGAAACATAAAATAGAGTGGAAATCCATAGATGAAAAGCCGGTGGAAGCAGCTGTCTGCCTGCTTGCCCCGGATGATAAACATGACTTTCACCTCAAGGCATTGTCAAAGCTTGCCCGCAGACTGATGCATGAGGATTTTGTTGACATATTAAAAACGGCAGAGAAACAGCAGATCTTAAGTGAAATTATAGATACGGTATCCTGAAGGATAAATGTGACATCACATGGAAGCTTCCACATGGTATGAATTTCCCGGGAAATATATGTACAAAGACCGTTTTGAGATTTGTCTGTTTTTCATAGGACAAACACTTAAAAACAGACATGTTCAAGTTGCTGTGAACGTTGTATAATAAAAGCAAGGAGGGTTTTTGATTATGGAAAACTTTATTTACTCAATTCCCACAGAAATTTATTTTGGTAAGGGGCAGATAGCCAATATCGGCAGAATCGTTTCCGGCTATGGTAGGAAGGCATTGCTGGTTTATGGTGGCGGCAGTATCAAGCGCAACGGTATTTATGATGATGTTGTAAAAATTTTCAAAGAGAACGGCATCGCATGGTGCGAGCTGTCCGGCGTGGAGCCGAATCCGAGAATTACAACGGTGCGCGAGGGTGTGAAGCTGTGCCGTGAGGAAGGTGTTGAAGTTTTAGTACCGATTGGTGGCGGTAGTACCATTGACTGCGCCAAGGTGATTGCTGGTGCTGTCAGCTATGACGGCGATGCATGGGATATCGTTTTAAATCCTGCAAAGGTAGTTAGTGTGCTTCCAATCGTAACAGTTTTGACCCTGTCGGCAACCGGTAGTGAAATGGATACCTTTGCCGTTATCAGTAATCTGGAAACCAATGATAAAATCGGAACGGGGCATGAGGATATGCGGCCGAAGGCATCAATTCTGGACCCAAGCTATACCTGCAGTGTATCCGCATACCAGACTGCGGCAGGTACGGCGGATATTATGAGTCATATCTTCGAATGCTATTTCTCCAATGTACAGGGCTATATGCAGGATCGCATGGCGGAAGGACTGTTAAAGACATGCATTGAATTCGGTGTACGTGCAGTACAAAATCCTGAGGATTATGAAGCGCGGGCAAACCTGATGTGGACCAGTAGCTGGGCAATCAACAATTTCATTAAGCTGGGAAAAACGGTGGAATGGACGGTGCATCCGATGGAGCATCAGCTTTCTGCATATTATGACATCACACATGGTGTGGGGCTGGCTATTTTAACGCCGCACTGGATGGAATACGTGCTGAATGAGGAAACTGTGGAAAAATTTAAAGACTATGGTGTTAATGTATGGGGCATTGACAGGGAAAAGGATCCGTTTGAAATTGCGCATGAAGCCATCAAAAAGACGAAAGACTATTTTGTTGCTATGGGAATTCCGACAACGATGCGTGAAGTGGGAATTAAAGATGAAACAAACTTTGATGTCATGGCGGAAAAAGCTGCAGCGGATTTGAAGGGAGCTTATGTAGAGCTTACGAAAGAGGATGTAAAAAACATCTACCGCGCCGCATTATAAGTATTTTATAAGGAAGCCAAGGCTGCTTTCATACGCAATATAGAGAAAGCCTGTAATACATAAGGTTCTTTCTCGATTGTGGGTAAACTTAACATAGGGAGACTTCCATACGATTGTAGTTCACAATAGTATGAAAGTCTCCCTTTTGCAAACACTCTAACGTTAGAAAGAACCATGCATAAGCAGGGTTTTTTTCATATGAATCAGTGAGTGAACAATATGCTGGATAAGACTATACAGTTTCTGATGAAAGGTTTCTAAGCAATAACATGATGAGTTTCAAAATAGAACTTCAAGCTTATATAAGGACGCTTACGAAAGGAAGCCTATCTGCCGATAGATGGTGAAAAGGAATACTCGCAGCGTTCGTTGAAATGGCAGGCTATAGCACTTCCTGTACAGGGAGTGATGTGTGATAGCATACGCATATAATGGAATTTCAGTATTTGCTGTTATTTTGGAAAGTAAGAAACCAGTAAACAGAAGCTACATCATTCACTCTTTCCATATAAAAAAAGAGTTGCAGGGCTTTGTAGGATAGCGAAACATTCTGCAGGTCTTGACAGGAGAAACTGAAAGATTGATGAAAAGAAAAAGAAGAGAAGGTATTCATTTTGTCAGGAGTTGTGATGGAACGGATATCATTTTTTTTCGTTTTGTGTCACTATGAATCTGCTTGGTCTATTATAGGAAAGCGATTAGGAAAAGATTTCCTGTTTTTGCCGCAGATAGTGGAAAATGATAGCCTATCAATCCCCCCAATGCTCTTTTATAATAAGACCATAAGCAAGGAGGGAACAGTATTGGAACTATATAACAAACGTATGATTCAGATTCTGGAACTGCTGACACAAAACCGAAAGGTATTGAGCAGCGACCAAATTGCTTTATCGATCGGCGTGTCATCAAGAACGATTCGAAACGATATAAAGGAATTGAACGGCATCCTTCATGCTCATGGTGCAACCATTCTTTCCGAAGCAGGCAGTGGATATTATCTGAATACGGAACAACCAGAGGCTTTCACAGAGCTCATGGATCAATTGCATGCCGAGGAAGAAAAGGATGCGGATACGATTATCCCCAGTGATCCCAGAGACAGGGCAGCCTATATCATGCAGCATCTGTTAAAAAACACGTTGCGCAATGAAGAAATTATTGATCCCAACGATTTGGCGGATGAGGTGTTTGTCAGTATGTCCACGCTGAAAAAGGATATCCGGCAGATTGATAAAATGCTGGAGCGCTTTTCCTTAAAGGTCGGTATCAGCACAAAGAAAGGTGTGCATATCATCGGAAGTGAAGCCAATATCCGTTATTGCATATCGGAATTTATTTTCAAGCACAACGATGCGCGTGCATCCAGAGAAACGGGATTTTTTGATGATATCGTTAGTGAAGAGCTCTTTTCCCAGCTGCATGAAATCCTTCTGGAAACCATGAAAAAGTATGATATGCGTCTTACGGATATCGCATTCAAGAACCTGATCGTACATATTGTCATTATCTTAAAGCGCTCCTTTCATGAACGGCGTGTGGATTATGAAGAAGCGGAAATCCGTCAGCTGGAAAGTCATATGGAGTTTGCGGCGGCAAAGGAGGTTCTGGCTGTTATTTATCATAAACTGCACATTGATATCACCGATGAGGTGTACTATCTGACGCAGCATTTGATATCCAGTAAGAAGTTTCTTACCACAAACTTTACGGATGAAAATGAGGAGTATGAATTTAAGAAGGAAATTCAGGCAATTCTGTATCGAATCAGGGAGGATACCAATGTTGATCTTTCGGATGATACGCAATTGATCAATGGTTTGGCAGTTCACCTCAGTGTTGCAGTTCAGCGGCTTCGATTCCATATGAATATACGCAACGACTTTCTGGACTATATGAAAAACAATTATCCCTTTGCATTCGAGCTGGCAGTCAAGGCGAGTGAAATCGTGGAGCATGTTTTCTCCATTAAGACAAATGAAAATGAAATTGGTCTTCTTGCGATTCATTTCGGTGCAGCACTGGAGCGGAAGGGCCTGAATGAAAAGCAGAAAATCTTTGAAGCTGTCATCGTATGTGCCTCCGGAATGGCAACCGCAATGCTGATGAAGGAAAGAGTGAAACAGTTTTTCCAGAACCGGATTCATATTGTGAAAACCTGCCCGCTGTATGAGGTAACACAGGCACTGATTGACAGTGTAGACCTCGTACTGACAAGTGTGCCGGTGGAGACATTCCATAGTGAAAAAATCCTGCAGACACAATTATTGCTGGATGACCGGGATGTCCGCAATATTGAAACCTTCATGACGCATCACCATGAGGACAGCGGATATTTCAAGGAAATCTTTCGGGAGGATCTGTATTTCACAAATCTGAAGCTGAAAACAAGAGATGAGGTACTGCATTATATTACCGATGCTATGATCGAAAAGGGGTATATGAAGGAGGAAAACAAACAATCCGTATTCAAACGGGAGGCTATGGCGACGACTGAGCTGGGCAGTATGGTTGCCATGCCGCATTCCCTGGAAAATGATATGCTGGAGGCCAGTGTATCCGTAACGATTCTGGATAAACCGATCGTCTGGGATCAGGAAAAGGTACAGGTTGTCCTGCTGTTAAATATACCGAAGAGCAAATACGGCATGTGGGAAGATGTCTTCAAAACACTGTATAAATATCTGATACGTGATTTTGGTGTTCGCAGGCTTGCCAAGGGCTGCACCTATGAAGAGTTTATACGGGATTTGGAATATCAGAGGCAGGGAAAGGAATGAGGTTATGAAGGGAATTGAATTAAGTGAGAAAAATGTAAGGCTGCATGTAAGTGCAAGGGACTGGGAGGAAGCAGTCCGCATCGGCGGCAGGATTCTGGTGGAAAACGGAACCGCAAAGGAAAGCTATGTGGAGGGTATTGTAAATTCAATCAAAGAATACGGACCGTATGTTGTCATATCAAAGGGATTCGCCATTCCGCATACAAGAGCAGAGGATGGTTCTCTGGGTATCGGGTTTTCTCTGATTACACTCAGGGAACCGGTTTACTTCGACCCCAAGGATGATCCGGTTGAGGTCATGATCTGTTTTACCGCAATTGATTCCCAGACACATCTGGACATATTGAAAATGATTGTGACCTTTGTGGAAAAGGGGTATGTGGAGAAAATCGCAAAGCTGGATACGATCGATGAGCTCAACGCCCTGTTACAGAATGAAGAATAAGGTAGAAACGGCAACCCCGTGAAGATTGGAGGAAAATATGAAAATTTTAATGGTATGCGGTAACGGTCTGGGAAGCAGCTTTGCCTGTCAGATGACAGTGGAAACCGTGCTTCAGGAGCTTGGTGTCAGTGCCTCGCTGGATCATTGTGATCTATCCAGTGTGAAGGGAATGAAGGCGGATCTGATTCTTTCGGGTAATAATTTTGAGAGCCAGTTCGCAAATCTGGAGCTGACGACACCGACCATCTTTTTGAACCGTCTGGTGGACAAAAATGAAATCAGGGAAAAGCTTGTACCATTCCTGAAGGAACAGGGCAAACTTTAAATTTTAAAAACAAGAGAGGAAGGGAACTACTATGCAAATTGTAAATTTTATCATTGACAACATTCTGACACAGGCACCGATCACCATCGCATTGATTGCGATGCTGGGATTGCTGCTGCAGAAAAAACCAACCGGACAGGTGATCTCGGGAACCTTTAAAACACTGCTGGGCTTCATGGTGTTATCAGCTGGTTCCAATGTCATTGTACAGGCACTTACGTATTTTGGGGCAATCTTTACCGAAGGCTTTGGCATGCAGGGGCTGGTACCCTCCATCGAAGCGATTAACGGACAGGCAATGGGGGAGCTTGGTCTGGGAAGTGAAATCGCACTAACACTGGGGGCAATCTTCATCTTCAATATTATCATTGCGCGCTTTACAAAATGGAAATATATCTTTCTGACAGGACAGGCACTGCTCTGGATGTCAACGATCTGCGCTGTCTTTGGATACTGGTGCGGACTGCGCGGGGTAACGCTAATTCTTGTTGGTGGACTGATTGGTGGAATCTTCGCTGTTGCCATGCCTGCGATTGCACAGCCTTATGTTAGAAAAATTACCGGCAACGATGATATCGCACTCGGGCATTTCTGTACTGTAGGCTATGTATTAACTGCATGGGTAGGTAAGCTGACCGGTGGTAAGAAATCAGTTTCCACAGAGGAGCTGCAGCTGCCAAAGGGTCTGGAATTTTTACAGGATACCTACTTGTCTATCGGTATCGTCATGATTCCGCTGTTTCTGGTAACGGCTTTCTTTGCGGGACCTGAGTTCTGTGCGGATTATGCAGGGGCAACAAATTATCTGGTACACGCCTTCCTGCAGGCAGTTCAATTTGTTGTAGGCGTATATGTATTGCTAGCCGGTGTCCGTCTGTTACTGGCAGAAATCGTTCCTGCGTTCCGTGGTATTGCTATGAAGCTGGTTCCGGATGCAAAGCCTGCACTGGACTGCCCGGTCTTGTTCCCATATGCACCTAACGCAGTTATTATCGGCTTTGTAAGTACGACGATCGGTTCTGTTATCGGCATGTTTCTCTTTCCGATGTTCGGTCTTCCGATGATCCTTCCGGGAATGATGACCAACTTCTTTGCCGGAGGCTGTGCCGGAATCTTCGGAAATGCGATGGGAGGTACCAGAGGTTGCATTATCTCCGGCATCATTCACGGCTTGTTTATCACACTCCTGCCTGCAATCCTGTCACCGATGCTGGCAGATATCGGATTCCTGAATGCAACCTGTACAGATGTGGATACCATCGTATGCGGGCTGCTGTATGGCTGGCTGTTAAAACCGGTTCTCGGCTTGTTCTAGGAGCTTGTATATGTTCTTTAAACGCAAAGAAAAGAAAGAGGAGCCTGTACAGGAAGAGGTACAGGATACTGGTGAGCTGCTGGCAAACGCACAACGAGCTGTTGCAGAGCTTAAGGATAAGAGTGGAGAGGAACGCATTGCGGCATTAAACGAAATAGGAATCCTGTATGCGGAAGCAAAACAGACTGATGAAGCTATCACATATCTGGAAATGAGTCTTTCGGAAAAGAAGGATCTGGGGAAGGGATATCGTACACTGCTGAATCTGTATAATACCAAACGAAGAGAGGCCGCAAAGGCAAAGGATGATGAACAGATTCAGTATTATCTTCGTAAGATTGATGAAATGATGGCGATTTCCAAGGAAGTCACGAGAGCCAGCTTTTAAAACCGGAAACGATATAATAAAAACAAGGAGGAGCTTGGAATGTATAAGAATCTGATAGAAATGTTTAGGGAAAATGAAGGAAAGGGAGCTGTGGGAGCCTTCAATCTGCACTGCTTTGAAATGCTGCCGGCAATGATTGCGGCTGCACAGGAATTGGGAACACCCATCATTATTCAGACGTCTCTGGGGACTGCGGAATATATCGGATTTGAGGCACTGATTGCGGCTGTCAAAGCATTGGCACAGAAAGCGGATATCAATGTATGTCTGCATATGGATCACTGCAAATCCATAGAAGCGTTAAAAAAAGCAATAGATCTAGGGTATTCCAGTGTTATGTATGACGGCAGTGATCTGCCACTGGAGGAGAATATCAAAAACACACAGGAGGTCGTTGCCTACGCCCATGAGCGCAATGTATCTGTGGAAGGGGAAATCGGAAGCATTGGAGGAGCAGAGGATGGTATTGTGGTGGAAAAAAGCGATGCCGCCTACACTAAGCCTACGGATGCAATCCGTTTTGTAAAGGAAACGAACGTGGATGCTTTGGCAGTCGCAATCGGAACTACTCATGGACAGTATAAATCCAAAGCAAACATAAATTATGAGCTGCTGGAAACCTTACAGGATAAGCTGCCGGATGTCGGACTTGTGCTGCATGGCGGTACCGGTGTCAGTGATGAGGATATGAAGCGATGTGCAAAGGGTATGAAGAAAATCAATGTCGGCACGGAATTAAATAAATCTTATATTGAAGAAGTGAATGCCAGCTTCCCGGATGCAACACCGTTAACATCTTTACGAAAGCTGTTTACGCCGGCAAACGATCATATCAAACGTATCATCACAGAAAAATCCACATTATTTAAGATATAGCCAAATGCCAGCGGAACGGTGGGCATTTGTATAACAGAATCAGATAACACCTGATGAAAACAAACAAAGGAGAAGCTGTAAAGTGAAAAAGACACTCGTATTGCTGGCAGGCTATCCGGGCACCGGAAAATCCTATCTGATGCGTCAGATTCAGGAAGCATATCCAACATTTCAAATCCTTTCCCCGGATGAATATAAAGAAGAAATGTGGGATCGTTACGGTTTTGATACGATGGAGGAAAAAGAAGCCGATATACAAAAGGCTTGGCTAGCATATTACAAGGATATGAAGGATATGATGCAGATGGATATACCCATTCTGAGCGATTATCCTTTCAGTGATAAACAAAAAAGCAGACTGGAACAATTGGCAGCCACACACGCCTATCAGATTGTGACCATACGGCTTGTGGCAGATTTAGACATCTTGTATGAACGCCAAAGAGCACGTGATCTGGATGATACACGCCACCCGGGACATATTGCCGGCAGCTTTCACAAGGGAGATATACTTCAGAGCAGGGATGAGCAGCCCTGTATGGTTGGTTATGAGGAATTCATGAACCGGTGTAAGAACCGTGGGTATGGAACCTTTGCATTGGGTACGGTGCTAGAGCTTGATGTTACCGATTTCAGCCGTGCGGATTATCCTGCCCTCATGCAGAAGCTGAAAAGAATATTATGATAAGTCAGTAACTCAGAAAAGCGGTATTTTACATATAAGCGACTAGCTGCTATATTCTTCTGATATACGAAATTAGATAATAGAAATCAAGCCTAAATTTCAGAAAATATTACTTCATTATCAGCAGATCACTTGTCTGCGACAAAAAGATGGAATCATCCATTTTTTTGAGAAATATGTATAATATAAATCGGCTATCTTTGAAAGATAGTGTTGTTCTTGCACATACCGTAAATGATTTTAGCTAGTTTAGCGGTACATGCAACCTTGGCGGCTTTTGAATTTAACGGGTTCAATTGCTGCCTTTTCTTTTGATAAAACTGATTGATGGGAACATGTTTTATACTCTTTTCGGTGAAAAAGAAAACTATCAGAATCATATAAAATGGTTGCTGTATTAAAAAATGTTTGATAGACAAGAAAATTGAAAAATGAATGAATTTACGAAGATGACAAACGCTTACTGCCTTGTCATCTTTCTTTAAATAACCATGGACATCATTTTTTGCTTCAAATGCCTTAAACTATAATGTTATATCATATAGAAATGAATGAATCTGGTATCATTTATAATGAGTTGAAGAAAATTGATTTTCTTTCATCTTTTCACAATTCACTGCGTTATACAGAATGAGGAGGGGCGTCATGCAGATGAAAATAAATAAACATGCTGTTTCTAAGGAAGCAGAGCTGGAAACAGCCATACGGGATGCCTATCCGAAAGTGTATTCCTACCTGTATCATCGAACACTGGATGCGGCACTGTCCAAGGATCTGACACAGGAAACCTTTTACCGGTTTTACAGACATCTGGATCAATATGAGGAACAGGGAAAGCTGCTGAATTTTCTATACCGTATTGCTAGGCATTTGGTGTATGACCATACCCGCTCCAGACGGTATACGGACGAGCTGCAGGAGGAGCAGATGCGCGATGATACGTATAATGGTGAGCGGCTGTTTCAGAAGAAGGAGGAATTTGTAATTCTTCGTTCATGGATAAGCGAGCTGCCTCCGCATTTGCAGGATGTGCTTCTGCTGCGGTATGATGAAGGATTGAAATACCGGGATATCTCACAGATTACGGGAATTCATGTTTCCACTGTGAAATCGCAGGTAAGGCTGGCACTCCATATATTGAAAAAACGTGCTCAGAAGGAGGGATGGAAGTGAAAAAAGAAAGGATTTGCCTGGAAACGCTGGAAATACCGGACATACCGGAGGACGATATTGTGGAGGTTATCACAAACGTAAAGGAACTGCTACAAAAGCGTGCTGTGAAAAAATATGAAAGCAGTATACTGAAAAGTCTGCGTGAGCTGCTGTATGTACATGGTTGGAAAAGTATTGTATTACAGGGGGGACTGACACTGCTTGTGGCACTAGCTGTATGGCTGTGTCTGCCAAATGGATATAAGATGAATTCTGTAGCCTTTCTTTCACTTGGAAGCTCTCTGTTGTCTGTTGCTGTTACAGTAGAGGTTTTCCGATGTGATATCTATGGTATGAAGGAGCTGGAAATGGCGTCGCCTTATTCGCCGCAGCGTATGCTTATGTGGAAAATGCTTCTGCTGGGTGGTATCTCCTTTCTGGGAATTCTGATTATCGCAGTCAGCATCTCCCTGCAAACGGATATTCATCTGCTTACGCTGCTGTATAGCGGCTGTATTCCGTTTTTGCTGCTGAATGCCTTTACCTTACACCTATATGCCCATGATCAGGTTTTGCAGGTGTTTCTGACGGTATACGGCTTTGCGGCAGGTGGTCTTGTCCTGCTGGAGCTGTTTGGAGTGGGATATTGGATCGGTTTTCTGGAACAATATGGCGGGCAGCTGTTTCTTGCTGTTCTGGTATACAGCGGTTATGTCCTGTGGGACCATTGCAGGAGGAATCTTCATGTGTAGACTGTGTCTGCGTGAGCTGCATAAATTTTTCCACTCCCGGCTGCATTGTGCCCTGCTGTGTGTCCTGCTGCTGTTTCCGCTTCTGCATCTTGCTTTTACGCTGCATGCGCAGACACAGGAGTGCTACGCCTTGCTCAATGATAAGGTATTGAACGCAAAAGAAGCAAAAGCCATAGCGGACGATCTGCGCAGAAGCATGTCCGGGACAGTGCAGAAGAGCTGGATTGCCGATCGAAAGCAGGAGCTGGAAAAGCTTGTCGAGCAGGGAATCCAGAAAGAGGATATTCGCTATCAAACACTGGATCAGGCATACTGGGACGGCTATCGTACCATGGAAATGGTGGATGCCATACGATTGGACCCGCAGACACCTGCTATCGTACGACATGATTTGAACACACACCAATGGCGCTATGGTCCATACGAGGGCTGGATGAGCCGCATGAAGATATTTGAGAACACTGCCAAGCTGTATGCACTCTTCTGCCTGTTTCTGTTTGGAAGTATGTTTAATCAGGAGGAATCCTGCGATATGCTGGAGCTGTTGAAAAGCTGCCGAAAGGGGAGGAGGAAGCTTGCCTGTGCCAAACTGATTGTCTCTTTTTCACTGGCACTCATGCTGGCGGCCGCGCTGTATATCATACTGTCTGTATCAACCTCTATGATCCTGGACTTATCCGGTGGGGATACGACACTCATGATGCTGAGAACACTGCATATCTATACATTTTCACAGATTGATTTGCAGGCGCTTGGATTGTTGCTGCTCAGTGGAATAGCGTGTACTCTGTTTGCTGTCTTCACCTCCGTCATAGTAAAAAAACCGGCAGTTTCGCTGGGACTTGGCATGCTCTTTTTTCTATTGCCGATGCTGATAGCGATGGATGGTCTGCAAACCTCGTGGACATCATTTTTTCCATCCAATTTCCTTTCCTTTCGGGCAATTGATCAGCTTATGACAACGCCATGGCTTGCTGTTTTGGGAAACCTCTATCATCGTTTGCCCCTGTTGTCCGTTGTATGGAGCTTTCTGTGTATCGTGCTGATTCCGGTTATGATTGCAAAACACAGCAGCATCCGTTCATGGTCGATCATGCGCATGATGAGTACATTGGGGAAGAGTACAAAACGGAAACCGAACCATACCGATCATAATATCCGTTCATAGGCTAATCATAGAAGTCTGTACAGCTTCCGCGATGAAGGTGGAGTGAGGGAAAGAACAGAAATGAAGTGATCCGGCAAATGAAACATGCAGAAAATTATATACTTGTATTCAGCAAGAGATAGGAGATTTATATGAATGTAAAACTGGAACAGCTGTCCAAGCACTTTGGAAGCGTCATTGCGGTTCAACATATGAATGCCGTATTAAAGCCGGGAATCACCGGTCTTTTGGGAGCGAATGGCAGCGGAAAAACCACACTGCTGCGCATGATGGTCAACGTACTGCCTCCGGATGAGGGACATATCCTATACGGTGATATTGACATACGGGAAAAACGGGAGGAATATCTTGCCAATATCGGCTATATGCCGCAGCATCTGGGTATGTATCCAACCTTTCGGGTTGAGGAATTCCTTCAGTATATGGGGGCTGTCAAGGGCTTGACGAAGTCCTATACGATGCAGCGTATACAGGAGCTTCTTCCTGCAGTTCACCTGGAGCCACAGCGGAAAAAGAAGATTCGGACGCTTTCCGGCGGCATGCGGCAGCGCCTTGGCATTGCACAGGCACTCCTGAACGATCCTGCTGTCCTGATTCTCGATGAACCGACCGCAGGGCTGGATCCAAAGGAACGAAACCAGTTTTCCCAGCTTTTAAGCGAGATGTCCAAGGATAAAATCATTTTACTGTCAACACATATTGTCAGTGATGTGGAAGCCATAGCCGATCAGATTATGATCATGAAAAAGGGGTGTCTGATTGCCCATGATACACCGCAAAAGCTTCTTTCGATGCTGGACGGCAGGGTGAAGGAGCGTCAGGTATCACAAAAAGAGCTGGAGCAGCTGCGTGGGCATGCCGTTATATGCTATCAGCGTGCATCAACACAGGGAACACTTGTCCGCTATCTGGATGAAACAGGCAGGGATGCCTGCAGTGTGGAGCCGACCCTGAACGATTTGTATTTATATCATTTTCAGGAGGAAGAGGCATGAGACTGTATTTGCTGGAATGTAAAAAAATAATGACCTCCCGCTTTCATCTGATTCTTTTACTGCTGTTTATGATGCTTCCGATGGTCATTTTTCAAAATAGAATTACGGATACCGGAGAAAATACGAATCCTTATCGGCATGCGGATGGAAGCAGGATGAGCAAGGAAGAAATTCAGGAGGAAGTGCATCATGAAAAATTAAAATGGACCGGTACCATGGATACAGCGTGGTGGAACCGTTTAAAGGTGGCAAAAAAAGCGGCAGATAAACGCATAGATACGCATTTTTTCAACATGGAGAAAATGAATGCACTGTATGGGAAAGACTGGTATGAGGATTATCAAAGCAATAAAAGAGATTACGCCTATGCGGATGATACAAAGGAAGCAAAAAAAGGAAAGCGGATTCTCTATCTGCGCGAGGAGTTTCTACCAAATTATAAAGAGGATATCGCAGATGAGGTGGTCAGCATGCTGTATTTGAATTATGGAAAGACTATGCTAGCGGATAAACCATGGAACAGTGAGGATGGCACCTTTGGGACGATGTACAGCTCATTTAATAATGAAAAGGTCGCAGCCCCGGTATATTCCCTTGATGTGAGCAGGGCTGAGCTTCAGCTGCTGAAGGATTACATGAATGAAAAGAAATCCTTTCATTACGGAGACAGCAGAGAATGGTTTTCCTTACTGGAAACCTATTCCACAGTAGGCATCGTGCTTATGGTGTGGGTACTGGTGATATCCAGCAATGTGGTCAACAGGGAGCGTAAACAGAATATGCTGGAGGTGCTCAGCTCCTGCAGCAGAGGCGGCAGCGCTTTATTCTTGTCCAAGCTGGCCGCTGTGATAACCTGTGCACTGATTGGCTTGCTGCTGATGATTCTGCCGGTAACACTGTATGCGTGGCTGTCCGGAAATCTTGGTGATATGGCAGTAAATATCACCGAGGGTCTGCATATGATTTCTGTATTTACCTATCAGGAGGGATTCCTCATATCAATGGAGGTCCTTGTACTGGGAGCTATGGTCTGTGCAATTCTGGGAACACTTGCCTCCACCTGTCTGAAATCCTCCTATGTATCTCTTGGACTCTGCATGCTGTGTATGCTTGCAGGTACTGCTCTGTCCTCCTACGCATCGTGGATGAAGCTGTTTCCCTTTAAATTTATGGAACTCTTACATGTGTCGCAGTCAGAGGCTTCACCTGCAATCTGTTTGATCAGGCCTTTTTCCTCTGGAAGCTGCTTCCTCTTGTATGGATTCCCTGCAGTTTTCTGCTTTGCTATGCAACCCTACGCATCTATCGCTCCCGCTCTTATCACAGAATTTAGAAGCTATAAAGCATGAAAAGGAACATGCTGTCCATGAAAGAGGATGCAAGGCATAGCTGTAGCTGAAATAAGCTGAAATGAGGATATATCCTATACGTGATTGATTGCACCCCTGTGGATATGAGGAAGGGGAGTCTTTATTGATAAACAAGGTCAATGGACGGTGAACGGTAACGGATATAATTGTGCAGCATAAGAACTTACGTAGTTGTTTGAAAAACAAACTTATAGGAAAACAGTGTACGAACAGGCTGGAATATGATATATTTATAGCATTCAAAAGCGAGGGATAAGCGATGAAAAAATATATATATTTTCTGATTCCCGTATATGCACTGTACATATTCGGAATGTTTTATGTGATGCTGCCGCCGTTAAACTGGCATGCACCTGCCTTCTGGAAGTTTCTTGCATTAAGCGTTGGACCGTTGCTGGTGCTGCTAATTGTATTTTCCTTTACCAAACGGCAGATTGATTCCTTTCAGAACTGGCGTTCATCCTTTCATAATAAGAATGTCGTCAATATGACAAGCGAACAGAAGCGCTGGGGAACGATTTGCAAGATCTCTATTCTGGCACTGATTTTTGTGGTTGTCTTCCCATCCGCCGCAACGCTGGTTACTTCACGCATCTTCCATGCCAAGGCATTCTCACAGAGAATCGAGCCAAAGGATGTGGAATTCAGCGAGGTTCCACAGGTAGACTTTAAAAAGACACCGATCATCGACCGTGACAGCTCTATCCGTCTGGGAGATAAGGTTATGGGCAATATGACGGAGTGGGTATCCCAGTTTGATGTCAGCAATGAGTATACACAGATTTCCTACAAGGACAGTGTGTATCGCGTGACGCCGTTAACCTATAACGGATTTATCAAATATTTCAAAAACAAGAGCGGCGGGGTGCCGGCCTATATCACGGTGGACAGCACCAGTGGAAAAACGCAGCTGGTGAAGCTGAAGGATCTCGGAATGGATGGTATGAAATATGTTCCATCTGCGTATTTCAATGAAAACCTGAGCCGTCATTTGCGTTTCCAGTATCCGACTGAAATTTTCGGAGAGCCATCCTTTGAAATCGATGAGGAAGGAAGACCGTGGTACATTTGTACGACCTATACGTATTCCGGCGTCGGAAATAAGAAACGTGTCACCGGAGCCGTATTCCTGGATCCGATCACCGGGAAAAGTGAGAAGTATGATACCAAGCATATTCCATCCTGGGCAGACCGCATTTATCCGGAATCTCTTGTTGTGGAGGAGCTGGATGACAACGGCAGTCTGAAGAAGGGCTTCTGGAACTCCCAGTTTGGACAGACCGGTGTCATTGTAACCTCCGAGGGCTATAATTATCTGGAAAAGAACGGGGATATCTGGCTGTACAGCGGACTGACCTCCGCAAATGCGGATGAATCCAATCTGGGCTTTGTGCTGGTGAATCTGCGCACGCATGAAGCGATGAAAATCGCAACGGCGGGTGCCAATGAAAAAAGCGCTATGAAAAGTGCGCAGTCCGAGGTGAAAAACTACGGCTACCAGTCCACCTTCCCGCTGCTGATCAACATCAAGGGAAATCCGGTTTATTTAATGTCTTTGAAGGACAATGGTCTGATTAAAATGTATGCAACAGTATCCGCAGTGGATTATCAGAAGGTTGCTACTGTTTACACAGATGAAGGTCTGGATGCCCTGTTTAAAAAGACACTGAATCTTTTAGGAAGCGGCAGTGAGGACAGTATCAGTAAGGAGTCCTTAAAAACAGAAGATATTACGGTTGCCGGAGTGGAAAAAATCAACATGGACGGTAATACGATCTATTATATTCAGTCGGAAAAGGGCGATATTTATAAGATTAGCTTTACGACGAAATATGAAAATCAGCTCGTATTCCTGAAAACAGGCGATAAACTGAAAATATCCTATATTGATGCCGAGGGCATTAAGACGATTAAGGAACTGAAATGAGGTTCTCAATGCTGTAGAATATCATCAAATTCAGGTTTTAAAAAGGGTTAATTTCATTTTTTAAAGAAATTGACCCTTTTTGTTTAAGAAATCCCCAGATAATCTGGAGATTGGTAAAGCTTTAGCATTGAGTCTTTAAAATAAAAAATTTTTTGATAAAAAACATACGCTCATAACTGCAAAAGAATCAAAAGGAAATAATGAAAACCGTACAATAAACTCTCACTTATGATTCTTAGGAGGAAGGAACTCGTTAGGGGGCTGACCTATCCAACACAGCAGGAAAAAATGACAAAATAATCAAGGCATATATGAAGCAGTGACTGAAAGAAGATAGACTGAGTGAAAATTGATTCTCGAAGTGAAATACTTGCTTACGGAAATTGTAAATAGAAATGCAAATGCCAGACCGTATTGTTACTCTGGTTAGCGTAGCCTGATTCTGAGTTCCTTGTGATGAGTACGATATATAACTGCATATTTTTATTTCCTATTCTGAGGAAAATAAATAATATATAATTTTTCCTGTTATGCGGAATCAAGATTATTTGAGTAATCTGACATAAACGATTAATATGATATTGTAAAGTTCACGTGAATGATAGAAAGAGGTGAATGGAAATGAAAATTATATTACTCTGTGGATCGGGTGCCAGCAGTGGCTTTATGGCTGCAAGTATGAGAAAGGAAGCAAAAACCAGAGGATTGGATTATGAGATAGAAGCTCATAGTGAATCTGAAATTCAGAATTATATCGATGAGGTAGACTGTGTCATGATTGGACCGCATCTAGCCTATTTAGAGGATGAATTACGAGAGGAATTGCTTTCAGGAACAAGGCTTCTTGTAATGGAGCATAGTTATTATGCAAAATTAGATGGTAAAAAAGCATTAGATCATTTGCATAAAGTTTTAAAAGATAGCTAGGAGGAAGAAAATGAAGAAATTTACAACATGGCTTGAAGATCGTTTTGTACCAGTTATGAATAAAGCAAATGGGAATATATGGGTGCTTACAATAAAGGACTCTATCAATCTATTACTACCTGTTATTATGCTTGGGTCATTCTTCTGCTTATTATCTATACTCGAGGAATATATCACGCTGCCTTTCTCTTTTTGGACAGGGTATGATTGGACTATTGGGAAACTCTCTCTGTTTATTAGTTTCTTGATACCATTTAATTTTTGCGAAAAAAAGAAATATCGAAATCACCGCTTTGCTGCGGCAATTTCCGGATTAATTATATTTATGATTGTGGCAACTCCGCAAATTGAAACATCAAAAGATATTGGTTTCAGTAGCAGTGCATTAGGCGCAGGCGGTATGTTTGTAGCAATTATCACTGGAGTACTGGTTTCTTTAGTATTTGAAATTCTCCATAGCTTTTCATTTTTTAAAAAAGATTCCGTGTTACCAGGCTTTGTGAAAAATATGTTTGATATGATGATTCCCATGGGATTGATTGTGCTGGTTGGATGGCTCGGTGTTCAAGTCGGAAACATTGATGTCTATGCAATTATTCAGGAAGCATTCAAGCCCTTGACTAGTTTCATTCAAACATTGCCAGGTTGGATTCTCTTTGACTTTGCGCTGGTATTCTTATATTCGCTAGGCATATCAAACTGGGTATTAAGTCCTATAACAGAGCCGGTAACATTAGCGGCAATAGCAGCAAATGTTCTTATGGCAAGTGAAGGTGTAGCAAATGCTTCAGATTTAAATATGTTTACACAGGAACTGCGCTTTTCCACTTATATGATGATCGGTGGAACAGGTTGTACGCTACCTTTGGTCTTCATGCTGTTAAGAGCAAAGTCACAGAAATTGAAAACAATGGGAAGAGTTGGTCTGGTGCCGAGCCTGTTTAATATCAATGAACCAATTGTATATGGTTGTATAGCCTGGAATCCGTTATTGATGATACCAATGTGGCTAACTGCAATAATTCTACCCTGTGTAATTTGGGTCTTTACAAAAATTATAGCTTTTGCTCCGATACCAGCTATGGTATTTAATCTCTGGTATTGCCCGTATCCTGTCAGTACCTGGTTGATAACACGTTCTATTAATGCGATTTTATTAATGCTTATTTGCTTCGTTATTGCGGCGATGATATACTATCCGTTTTTCAAAGTTTACGATAAGCAGGAGTATGAACAGGAACAAAAAGCATTGCAGAAATAATCGGAGGTAAAACACAATGACAAAATTTTTATGGGGATCTGCTACTGCGGCATATCAATGTGAAGGAGCATGGAACATAGACGGAAAAGGTATTAGTCAATGGGATGAATTTTCTCATCATTCACCGTTGAATATAAATCATGTGACTGGAGATATAGCCAGTGATTTCTATCACCGCTATGAAGAAGATATCAGATTACTGAAAGAATCTAATCAAAATTCATTCCGAATGTCAATTTCCTGGGCCAGAATTATACCGGATGGAATAGGAACCGTAAATAATGAAGGAGTAAGGTTTTATCGTGAGGTATTTAAGTGTTTAAGGGAAAATGGCGTGGAACCTAACGTGACTCTGTATCATTATGATTTGCCGATGGCTTTGGAAAAAGAAGGTGGATGGGAAAATATTAAAACAGCATATGCTTTTGCAGAATATGCTGCTGTATGTTTCCGTGAATTTCGTGATATTGTGAAAATCTGGGTGACAGTAAATGAACCTGTATATAATCTTATGTGTTGTTATGGAGTAGGTAATTATCCACCGCATGTAAAAAATCCAAAAAAATTTGCATGTGCAGGTTATCATTATATGCTGGCCTCTGCTTTAGCAGTACAGAAATTCAGAAATTTAAATATCGATGGCAAAATCGGTATCGTTCACGATATACATCCTGTATATGCCCTTAATAATACAGAGGCGTATCATTTTGCACAGCGTATGGCAGATAACGTTTTGAATAACTGGGTGTTAGATACCGCAGTATTAGGTTATTTTCCATCGGACTTCATTAATGAACTAGAAAAGCATTTTCCTTTGGATTTTATGAGAGATGAACACAGGGAATTGTTTCGCAAGGGAACGGTTGATTTTATAGGTATTAATTATTATACAAGGGCTTTTGTTAAACCTTACACGGATGGTGAAACATGTTTTAATGAAAATAATAGTGGGAAGCGCGAGGAAGGTGCTGCAAAAAAACTAATGAATGTAAAAGGTATGTTTGAAAGAGTAGAGGATCCAGATGGTAAATACTCAGATTGGGATATGGAGATTTATCCTGAAGGATTGTATGATTCTTTAATGCTAATTAAAAGTCGTTATCAAAATATACCAGTTTATATAACAGAAAACGGTATAGGTTTACATGAAACATTAGAAAATGGAACAATAGAGGATGATGATCGAATTAATTTTCTGGATGCACATATAAATGCAATGCAGAAGGCAATAAAGGATGGAGCAAATGTTTGCGGATATTATGTTTGGTCCACGTTTGACTTATACAGTTGGGTAAATGGTTATGAAAAGCGATATGGATTGATATATATTGACTTTAATGACGAGAGACTTATTCGAATACCTAAAAAAAGTTATTACTGGTATAAGCAATTGATAGAAAACACAAATGTTAGGTACGGAGAGGCTGTATGAGTGAAGAAATAATGGAGCAGGCAATGAATATTATATTATTTGCCGGAGATGCAAGAACGTATTGTGAAAGAGCTTTAAATGCAATAGCAGACTTCAATTTTGCTGATGCAAAAGAAAATCTTGCACTTTGCGAACAGCATATTATTGAAGCTCATACAATACATACGAAAATTGTTCAGCGGGAGGCTGCAGGAGAAACTTTTGATTATATGATGTTGTTTGCACATGCGCAAGATACGCTTATGACGATTGCAAGTGAAATCCATTTGACAAAGAAGTTACTGAATATGTATCGCGTTATCGATGAAAGATTTAAAAATCTGGAGAAATGAAAAATAATAGGATTAGAAGCAGGAAATTCTGCTTCTTTTCCCATATTTTGGGGATAAAAATGAGCTGTGTTAAAATTAATTATGTGATAGGATAAATATAGAGAGGTATTTAGTATGGCAATTAATATTAATGACATATTACAGTATTTAAGAAAAGAAGGGGAATGGGTGGAATCTAAGACATTAGCAGATAATTTCAAGGTTTCAACAAGAACTATACGCAACTATATCAGAAAAATCAATACCAGGGCAAATCAAACTATTGTGCTGTCATCCTACCGCGGTTATAAATTAGATAATAAAAGTACTATTGATGTGTCTAAAGTATCTGATACTTTGGAAAACCGATATGACTATATTATTCGTAGACTATTATGCTGTAATGAAATAGATTCATATGATCTTGCGGATGAATTATGTATTAGCGATTCTACGTTAGATTTGGATATAAGAAAATGTAAGAATATTTTAAGTCAATATAATCTTCAATTAAAAAAACATAGAAATATTTTATCACTGTCAGGCATGGAGCAAGATAAAAGAAAGTTTATGAACAAACTGATTAGCAATGAAAATGTGAATGATTTTATACATTCCTATAATGAAATGTTAACAGATGAAGCTGACATTGATTATTTGGTATTGTGTCAGCAACTGCATGATATATTTACTGAAGAAGGTCTTTTTGTAAATGATTATGAACTAAATAATATTGCGGTTCATATTATGGTTGTTATAATACGTATTCGTACGTCAAAATCAATACTTGAGGATGTTAAACTGTCTAAAATTATAGATACACACGACTATCGTGTTTCATTACGGATAAAAAAAATGCTTGATAAATTTTATTCTGTACATATGAATGAGGCAGAATTATATTATTTAACCCTGCTTATTTTATCGAATAGCAGTACGATCGATGACACATTTGTAAATATGGACAATATTTATCAATACATTGAAGAAGAATATATTAATATATCAAAAGATATTATAAAACAACTAAACGAAGCTTATCATCTGGATGATTTTGATGAAACCTTTTTTATTAAATTTTCAATTCATATAAAAAATTTATGTTTTAGATTAAAGCATCATTATCACGTTCAAAACCCTTTATCAGTTAAAATAAAAAAAGAGTATCCTCTGGTATATGACATGGCAGTCTTCGTTGCAAAAGAGCTCAGTACCTTTGGATTTGATAAGATTTCAGATGATGAGATCGCCTTTATTGCTTTTCATATCGGTGCTTATTTAGAGAATACTAAAAATTGCGAAGATAGTTGCAGTTGCTGTTTTATTTATACAGATTATCACGACATGCATGAAAAATGTATGAAAGAAATTATTAGAATTTTTGGTAATCGGATTCATATTCAGAAAGTTTTATCTTATAGACATATTCAGCAGGTTACGCATTGTGACTTAATTATATCAATGAGTGAGATATCAGAATATATAACCTTACCTTTTGTTTGTGTCGGACCTTTTCTATCTAAGAGTGATATAAAATCAATAGACGATAAACTGATTTCAATAGAAAAAAATAAAAATAAAAAGGCAGTAGGAGAGTATTTAAGGAAGTTTGTGGGAGAACAATTGTTTTATAAGGAGGTTTATACAAACAGTATCGAAGAAATGATTAAAAAACTATGCAGTAAATGTTGTCAAATGGGACTTTGTGATAAGGATTATGTATATAAGGTGATGGAACGAGAAAAAATGTCAAGTACGTCTTTCCCTAATCGTGTTGCAGTACCTCATTCGCTATTACATTCTAGCGAGCATTCATTTTTGTCGATTGTTATTAATGAAAAACCGATGATGTGGAACCAGTATGATGTGAATCTAATCATTCTTATAGGATTTGGTAAAGATGATCAGGAAATATTTTCACACCTTTTCGATCAACTGATTGCTGCCCTTTATGAGCAAAGCAATGTAGACCGTTTGTTGAGATGTAAAACTTATGATGAATTCATTTGTAATCTTGAAAAAATTTTAACTGATTGAATAAGTATTAAATCAAGTGGAACTTTGCAAGGATACCCGAGAAGTCTTAATTATTTCATCATTGTTAGCAATTCGGTTATGCAACAATATGATTAAGGGTGAAAAAGAAGAGCTTTCGTTTTATAAATGGTGTTATCATATTCATATAAGAAAAACAGAAATCAGAAACCAGTTTTTTCCAGTCTCTGCTTTTCTTGAATATTTCATATTTATTCAATATATTAACTATTGAACTCCTCTGCGACAGAATGAAATGAGATAAGCATCCCTGAAACGGGGATGCTTTTTTGTCTGGAAAAGATGTTGAAAGCATACATTTTTTACCATATAGTTTTCACCTATGCTTCTCTACAACATCTTTTTCGCAGATAATGATTTTTTCTTTCGTGAAACAGAATGAAATTCATGTATAATAAAGAGTAATAGGAAGTATTTTGTATAATCAAATACATTATCTAATAATTATACAGAATATGTATGGGTGGTTCACTTCTGAAATACACGTATTTCATGGAAGAAAAGGAGAGAGTGCATGAGCGATAATACGATCAGGCAGGGCATTCTGGAACTGCTGGAAAGGGAATGCAGTATTCTGGATTTTGACAATTTATGGTCGTCTGAGGAACTGGAGGCACTGACGGCAACGTGGCTGAGCGATCATTTCCAATGCAGCCGAAATCTGATTTCCCATTACATGAGTGAGCTGCAGCAAAAGGGGCAGATTATCAAAATCAATACACGCCCGGTATACTTCTTTCTGCGAAAATCACTGGAGGAACGCTTTTCCGTACAGCTGCAGAGCGATATTTATGAGACACTGGAAGAAATGCGCAATGAATTAAAGGCAGCGGATAAGAAGCATGCATTTATGAATCTGATTGGTGCACAGGACAGTCTGAGCTATGTGGTAGAGCAATGCAAAGCAGCTGTCTCCTATCCTGATCACGGACTTCCGATTCTTTTACAGGGACCTACCGGAACCGGGAAAAGTCTGATCGCACAGCTGATGTTTCAATATGGGAAGGATACGCATATCCTATCCGTAGACAGCCGGTTTGTGACGGTAAACTGCTCGGAATATGCAAACAATCCGGAGATGCTGATGACCAATTTATTCGGCTATAAAAAAGGTGCCTATACCGGTGCGGAAAAGGATACCCCCGGATTGCTGGCACTGGCTGATGGCGGTATTCTGTTTATGGATGAGGTACACGGACTGAAGCCGGAATGTCAGGAAAAGATATTTCTCTTCATGGATAAGGGCATTTATCATATGGTCGGGGATAATGATGTATGGTATGAATCCAATGCGAGAGTGATTTTCGCGACAACCATGCAGCCAAGTGAGGTGCTGCTGAAAACACTGCTGCGAAGGATACCGCTGATTGTCAAGGTGCCTTCCCTTGCAGAGCGCCCTCTGCAGGAGAAGCGAAGACTTCTGCAATTTCTGATACAGGAGGAGGAACAGCATATTCAACGGGAAATCTGCCTGTCGGATCTGGTCTATCGCACGCTGGAGCGTCATGTTTTTGCCGGCAATGTCGGAGGGTTGAAAAACTGTATCCGGGCAAGCGTTGCCAAGGCATTTCTACGCAGTCAGGAAAAACAGAAGCATGTGGAGCTGCATCTGTATGATCTGCCCAGCGACCTGCTGGAAAGCACAGGTCAGGACCTGACACTGTACAGCTATGACGATAAAACAATGATTCGCAGCGGTGATATGCTGGTAAATATACAAAAGGACGGGCATCTGTATAAACTGAATTCCTACCTTGTTCACAAATACCGTACCTTGAATCATGCCGAGCTGAAGCTTTCCTCCTATGTGGAAAGCTGCTGCCGAAAGCTGGAACAGTATGTGGATTATCTGTTTGCGGGAAATACCTATGAATCGCCGAAGCTCGATATGATGAATCATCTGGTGAAGAATATCATGAATATAGTGATTCATAAGTATCATCTGGAAACATTCTCCAACAATGAAATATCCGTGCTTGTTCATTTTATGAATGATTATATGCAGAACTATGCTTCCATCAACCAGCTGAGAATCTGTAACCGCAAGGATGTGGAGCAGCTGCAGAATCTGCTGCATCGTGAATACGGACTGGAATATGATATTGTCTGTGATATCTGGCAGCTGGTCAGTGATGCGTTAAACTTTGTGCCCGGACCGTTTGCTTTTCTGGACCTGTTCCTATTTATCCGGTATTTTGACCGGGACATGCAGGCTGCGGATATTCCGGCAGTGATTATCGCCCATGGCTATGCAATTGCCAGCGGAATTGCCGAGGTTGCCAATCAGCTGTTGAAGCAGCATGTTTTTGATGCTATCGATATGCCGATTGAAAGTGACTTTGAAGTTATCGTAACGAAGCTGAGCGACTATTTAAAGGGGAAAGAAAGCAGTAAGGAAGTAATCGTCCTTGTCGATATGGGCTCCTTGGAGGATATCTATCAGCGATTGGGCAGTGTTAAGCTTATGGATATCGGTATCATCAATAATGTTACGACAAAGCTGGCGCTCGATATCGGCAGTATGATTTTGGAAAAAATGACGATACAGGATATCCTCAGGGAAGCCAGCAGTCATCTTCCTTATCATTATAAAATCATCAAAAACCGTGTGAAGCAGGATGCCGTCTTATCGGTATGTGAGACAGGAATCGGTACGGCGGAGAAAATCAGTAATCTGATGGAGGAATCATTACCTGAACATGTATCCATCAGTGTGATTCCCTATGATTTTGATTCCCTGATAAAATCGGGAAGAAGCTCTTCTATTTTTGAAAAATATAATATTCTGTTCATTGTTGGCACAAAGAATCCAAAAATAGCCGATATTCCTTTTATTTCATTGGAGGAAATGATTGAACAGAAGAGTGTGGAGAAAACGAATGCAGCGTTTGCCCAACGGATGCGTCCGGATCAGATTGAAGCCTTTAATGAAAATATGATTAAAAATTTCTCTATGGATAATTTACTGGACTATTTAACCATTTTGGACAGCGATAAGATTATCAACAGTGTGGAAAAAATCATTAAGACGATCCAGCGGGAACTGCAGATGGTTCTCAGCAGCAACATCACACTGGGCCTGTATATCCATATCAGCTGTCTGATTGAGCGGTTGATTATCAATAAGAATGTGACGAAGTTTCATAATCTGGATACCTTTATACAGGAGCATGGAGATTTCATCGCTATTGTAAAACGGGCATTTCATGATGTAGAGGTGCATTACAATGTGGAAATACCGGTTAGTGAAATTGGCTATATTTACGATTATATCTTTAAGCGGGACAGTGTCAAGGCGGTGGATGACAGTGTCAACGAATTATGGGAAACGATCGAATGATGGTTTTTTGATAGTAGCTGCAATATCTTCAATAAAATTAAATAAGCCCCTGTTTAAAGGGGAAACAGGAACTGCGTGTCGATTTTACGAAAATTGGCACGCAGTTTGCTTATAGATTAGTGAGACGTGAAATATCAGGAAAGGAGGGGAGGAATTTGAGAAACATCATACTGGCTTCTCATGGTTCATTGGCCGAGGGCATGCTGAGTGCTGTGCGAATGATTGTGGGAAGCACGCAGGGAATCGCCGCATATGGATTGGACACTTATAAGACACCGCAGGATATCTACCAGCTGCTGAAGGAGCAGATTGAACAAAATCAGGATCAGGAGTACATCCTGCTCTGTGATATCAATGGCGGAAGTGTTCACAATCAGCTCATGCATTTATGCATCTTTCCCAAGGTTTATCTGATGACCGGAATGACGCTGTCTGTTGTATTGGAGCTGCTGCTGACACAGGATCATGGAAATACAGAGGAGCTTTTAAGGAAAACGATGGAGAATGCCAGGAAAAACATTCTGTTATTTAATTATCAAAGTGTTAAAAGTGAAATTGACAAAGGAATCGAGGATGATAAATTATGGTAGAACTTTGTAGAATTGATGATCGTCTGCTGCATGGACAGGTGGCGGTAACATGGGTTGGTGCAGTGGCGCCGGAAGCCATACTGATTGCGAATGATGAGGCGGCAACAAATGAAATGAGCAAGCTGGCGTTGAAAATGGCAAAGCCGGCCGGCGTAAAGCTGGCTATCAAAACAGTCGATGATGCAATTGCTCTTCTCAATAATCCAAATGCAAAAAAAATAAAAATCTTTTTGATTACAAGAACGATTCAGGATACCTTAAAGCTTGTGAAATCGACAGATTGTATCCATCGTGTAAACATCGGCGGTGTTAAGAATAAGGAAGGAGGAAAGATGATTGCAGCTGCTGTATGTTTGGATGATGCAGACCTGGCTGCTTTGAAGGAACTGAAAACACTGGTAGACAGTTTAGAGCTACGGATGGTTCCTACGGAAAGTCGCACAAATATTGATAAATACTTATAAGAAAAGGAGGAAGGATTATGATTCAAGCACTATTAGTCGGGTTAACAGTAGTTATCCTGGGCTTCATCGAATGCTGGTGCTGCTTCCCAATGGTGGAGAGACCGCTTATTGTAGGAACAGCAATTGGTATCGTTTTGGGAGATGTGAAAACAGGTGTTGAAGTTGGGGCTTCACTGGAGCTTGTATTCATGGGGGTTATGGCAATTGGCGGCACAGTGCCTCCGGACGCTGTATCCGGAACAGCTGTTGGTACAGCATATGCAATCATTCTTGGAGCCGGCATTGAAACAGCATTTGCATTGGCAGTTCCTACATCTATTATCTGCCAAATGCTCTTTGTACCAAAGGTCGCAATACGTTCACTGTATACACCTTTTATTGACAAGATGGTGGAAAAAGGTAATTATAAGGGAATTCAAAGGATATTCCCACTAGTTGCTGTAACAACTTCTTTATTCAGCGGTCTGATTTGTGCATTGGGTGTCGGGCTTGGTGCAGATGTTATGAAAGAATTCATCAATAATGTTCCGCAAACCTTACTGGACGGCATGGGTGTTGCAGCGGGAATGCTTGGGGCAGTCGGATTTGGTTTACTGCTGAAGATGATGTGGCAAAAGAAGCTGGCTGTTTATTTCTTTCTTGGATTCATTATGGCATCCTATTGTGGAATGCCGTTAATGGCGATTGCTATTTGCGGAATGATTTTAGTTATTATCCTTTACTTTGAAGGCGAATTCAGTAAGCGCCGACAGGCAAGTAAGCTGATTACAGATACGGATACCGGGGAGGAGGAATTGTTCGATGATTAAGGAAAAATTTGGCTTGACAGATGAAGAAGGGAAACTGATGGCCAAGGTTGCACGACGCTCTCATCAGGTCGATGCAGTTTATACATGGGAAAAATTTCAGGCTATGGGTTATATGTGGGTTATGATCCCTGTCATTAACGCTATGTACGATAACGAAGAAGACCGTATTGCAGGATATAAACGCCATTATGAATTATTTAATACGAATCCTGTAGTTGGAGGGTTTATCACTGGATTAAGTACAGCGATGGAAGTACAGGCAGCTCATGATTCGAATTTTGATAAATCTTCGATTGCTGCTGTAAAAACATCACTCATGGGACCGTTTGCCGGTATCGGGGATTCAATATTCCAGAGTACATGGCGTGTTATCACGATGGGTATCGGCTTAAGTATGGCGAAGGATGGCAATATATTGGGGCCTATCGTTTTCTTAGTACTGTTTAATCTGCTGGCAGAGCCTGTTCGTATATTATTCCCTTATATCGGTTATAAAATGGGTACAAAATTTATGACACAGGCAGAAGAAAGCGGCATTATGAGTTTTGTAACAAAAGCAGCCAGTATTGTAGGTCTGATGACTGTTGGAGCGATGGCAGCTACCATGGTATCTCTGAATATCGGCTATGTCTTTACCATGAATGGAGCGGAGCAGTCCATACAGGAAATGCTGGACTCCATCTTCCCGTGTATGCTTCCGTTGTTATTAACACTTGGCTGTTTCAAGCTTCTGAATAAAAATGTAAAGCCGACTTTATTGATTGTAGTGATTATGATAATAGGAATTGCAGGAAAATACATTGGAATTTTCTAATAGAAAAGAGAGGAGAAATGAAATGAGTTTAATTGATACGATAAGGCGTGTCCCGGGAGTCGTGGACAAGGTGATAAAGGAAAGAAAGGAATTAACCGCCGGATTATTCGCTTACCTTGGTGATAAGCTTTCTTCCATCAATGAAATTGTGTTGATAGGATCCGGTACAAGCAATACCTGCTCCATGACTTCCCATGAATTCGTCGAGAAAGCAAGCGGTATTTCAACTACGGTACTGCTGCCTAATCTATTCCTTGAGAAGTGTGCATATAATCCAAATGCTCTGTATATTTTTACATCACAGAGCGGAACATCTACCTTAACGCAAAAGGCATTGCTGAAAATGAAAGAGCTTGGAAATTTAACAGTGGCTGTTACAGAGGATGCATCATCACCACTTGCCAGTGTTGGTGGCTGCCATATTCTGATGGAAACAGATCATGAGGAATACGGCTGCCGCACAATCGGATATTGTATGTCTGCCTTTACACATATGATCACCGCTATGGAAATAGGACTAGCCAGAGGAACGTTATCAGAGGCGGATTATGCTTCATATCTTAAGGATGCAGAAGCTGCAGCTGTTCACCATAGTGAGCTATGTGATGCTACAATGCAGTGGTTTGATAAAAATAAATGGAGGCTGATGAACAAGGATGGCTATGCACTATACGGTTCTGGAGCTCTATATGGTGTAGCGGTGGAAGGTGCTTTGAAATGTCTGGAAATCGCGAAGCGATATCTGTGTGTAGGATATGAAATGGATGATGGAATGCATGGTCCGACGATGGGCTTTACCAATCGAACAGCTGTGATTATTTTAAATAACGGACGAAATACTGAGATTGCGAATGGTCTTGCACACTATATCAAAGCAGAAGTAGGTGATGCATTTGTCATCGGTATGAATACCATAGATGAAAGAGATCTTGCTTTTGAACCTCATGGAAACGATTTTGCATATCTCGAATATGCACCGGTCGTAGAGATTCTTGCTGCTCGTCTGGCTGCTGACTATGGTATTATAACTAAGCCTTTCGGAGTTGATGATGAACCAATGCCGGAGGCAAAATATTTCAATACGCATGATGAATAAGGAATGAAAAATAGATGCTGATAATCGGCAGTCCATAGCACATCACAATCTCATAACGGTTATTGTAAACGTGATGGATACCGTTGTGTCAGATGTTCTGGGCGAAGCCTGATCAGCATCTTCTCTTTTCATCATTTTATACGAATTTGGTGATTTTAAAAATACAAAATATGAATGTTTTTATTGCTTGGTTGAAAAAATTTCATGTTCCTTTTGTTGATTAATCCGGCTCTTGCATATTTGTACAAACAAATCCTGAATTTACCAGTATTTCCTATATGTACGCTGCCAGTCTTGAGTGATATGATAAAAGCCGGCATAGTATCATACGAAAACATATGAAAAAAATTGACATGAAAAAGACAAGAGGTGACAGAATGATTACATTCCAATATACAGTAAAGAGTCATATGGGGCTTCATGCGCGACCTGCGAGTGATCTCTCCGCAATGGCGCGTAAATTCAGCAGTACAATTACCGTGCATAGCAGGCGGCGAAGTGCCAATGTACGCAGAATCGTAGAGCTGATGGAAATCAATGTGGGAAGGAATGAAATTCTGTTATTTGAAATTGAAGGCAGCGATGAACAGCAGGCAGCGGAAGAATTGCGCCATTATTGTGAAAGAAGGTTGTGAGTTTGCAAAACTATAAGATGGTGGTATTTGACTGCGATGGTACTCTGGTTGACTCTGCCGTTATGATTTCCATGCTTTATGAAGGATATCGTAAAATGTATCCGAATCGCAAGCCCTTGCCATATGAACACTTTATTCCCTGTTATTTTCAGACGGATCAGGAGAACTGTGTGTATCTGCAAATACCGCCGACAGACAGGGAACGCTTCGAGGATATCTGTTTCCATCAGCACGAAAAAGGAATCGATAACGTAAAACCCTTTTCCGGAATTGATGAGCTGTTGATTGAACTGCGCACTCGCGGCTATGCGCTTGGCATTGCGACCTCCCGCAGCTATGACGCTTTCTATGAATTGAAAAATCAGCTGACAAGGGAAGCGTTTGACAGCTTTTCCTGCATCGGCGTAAAGGATGTCGTAGCACACACCAAGCCTGCACCGGATGTACTCCTTTATATCATGCGGCAGAGTGGGCTTCTGCCGGAGCAGCTGCTGTTTGTCGGTGATTCCATGAACGATGCACTCTGTGCAAAAGCGGCTGGTGTAGCCTTTGTCTGGGCGAAATGGGGCAGGATCACAGAAGAATCTCTGCCCTGCCGCTATGCTGTGGAAACACCGCAGGAGCTTTTAACTATCTTATAAGCAAATGAGTGCTGATCGGGAGGGAAAACGATGCAAAAGAAAATAGATTTACTGCATGGCAATTTATATTCAGCCCTGCTATGGTTCGCCCTGCCCTTTCTGGCAGCGAACCTCATACAGGTACTGTATGGCACCGTTGATCTGCTGGTGGTTGGGTGGTACAATAGCGAAGCGCAGATTTCTGCAGTATCACTTGGCTCACAGATTACGCAGCTGCTGCTATCCTTGATAACCGGTCTGACGATGGGGAGTACCGTACTGATTGCACAATATGCAGGCTGTGGTAAAGATAAGGATATCGAATCCTCCATTGCCACGACCTTCACGCTTTTTCTGCTGCTGGGTATCCTGCTGACAGTTGTCATGCTGGTGCTGACACCACAGCTGTTAACGCTTATCCAGACACCGCAGGAAGCCTATGAGGATGCCTGCAGCTATGTTTATATATGTAGCATGGGAATTATTTTCAGCTTTGGGTATAATGCTGTCAGTGCTGTTCTTCGAGGTCTGGGAGATGCCAAGAGTCCCTTGTATTTTATTACGACAGCCTGCATGTTCAATATCATACTGGATGTTGTGCTCGTTGCCGGTTTTCATATGGGAGCTGCGGGAGCTGCCATTGCGACTACTTTCTCTCAGGGGGTATCCCTGCTTTTGTCCATTATCTTTCTGCGCAAACAGAAATTCAGCTTTGACTTTCATCTTTCCAGCTTTCATCTGCAAAGGGATAAGGCTCTGCTGCTGTTAAAAATAGGTCTTCCCATTTCTTTGCAGGAGGTCATATCAGCTGTCTCATTCCTGTGTATAGCTGCTATTATCAATGGTTTCGGGGTTGCAGCAAGCGCTGCTGCCGGTATCTGCAACAAGTTTGAAGGCTTTGCCATGCTGCCGTCAACGGCAATCGCATCTGCCATCAGTACGATTGCTGCACAGAATATCGGAGCCGGAAACTGGAAGCGGGCAGGAAAGGCCTTATGGATCAGTATATTCTTTGCGTTTACCGCCTCCATGATTTTCTTCCTCTGGGCCGGTATATCCTCAGAAAGTATTCTGCAGATTTTCAAGGCGGAGGGAGCCGTTATCACTGCAGGGGAACAATATCTGCATTATTTCCGCTATGATTTTCTGCTGGTTGCCTTCGGATTTACAATGAACGGCTTTTTCAATGGCTGCGGACGAACACTGTTCGCCATGGTCAATGGAATAGCAGCATCTCTATGTATTCGTATCCCTCTCGTATTTATTCTGTCGCAATACGGGAATCATGATCTTACCGGAATTGGTCTTGCAATTCCTGCCGCAACGCTTGTATCTGTGATTGCCGCAATCATCTATTACCGCCGCGGCAAATGGAAACAGGCACTTACGGTGTAAAGCAGAACTCAAAACTGCATGCATCTGGTTTTGGAAGAGGAGGACACTTATGCTACATAACTTCGATAACCAGTGAGTATATAGGAATCAAAATCTGTCACGCATCCCTGTGTACTTGTAAAAAAGCTCCTTTGTTCTTATGAAGAGGAACGCTGTTTGCAGTCATACAGGGATTTTTTATAAAAAAGAAGTCCTGTATCGGGTTTCGGTGAGTGCTATTTACTCGCTTTTCCTGTATAATATTGCCATACGAATAAAAGGAGAAATGCATGGAACAAATAAAAGAAACAAGCCTGAAGTTTTCAGAATCACCGCTCTGTCCGATTGCGGCTGACGTCATCAGTGATGGAGAGAGTATTTATTTTTATATGTATGATCTGGATTTTGAAAATGAACGATTGATTGCCCGCTCTGCCTGCTGGGTGAAAAATCTGGTGGAGGCACCTCTTTCCTTTCAGAAAGATAAAATTGATGAGGATCATCAGCCGGTACTGCCTGCTATGTTTGTAGATGAGGATATGGATATAAAACCATGGAATGAGGATGAGCTGGAAATTGTCTGGAGTAAGGAAGGACATATCGCCGGTTTACTGCATAACAATGAAATTGTCTGTGTCATACCATCCTGGGCAGACGGTCACAACTTTCCCGGCTATGCTCTGTATGCGAAGGAAAACAATATGGTTGCGTGGAAGCTGAAGGATGCAAGCCCTATGGTGGGACGGATACTGGAAGGGAAGGCTTTCTGGAAACAGGAATTTAATGAGGTGTGGAAAACCTATAACACCCCTTATTTCTCACAGCTCAGTGATTTGTTCGGGGCTGCTACCAACTGCTATGACTTAAACAAGGACCGTTTTCCAAGCAGACTGCTGTTAACCTTTGAAAAGGATGGGATGTCGTATGCCTTTACCATTGGTGCCGGTATGTTTTCCATGCCGAATGCAGACCGTTATTATGCGGAGTATGAAGACTACGCCCGATGTGAATACGCAGTTCAATATCCGAGCAGTTCGTTGAGCAGGGAAGAGGAAATGGAGCTGTTCTCCTCGATTGCCGGTTTGTGTTCACTTCCATGGCATGCGATTGACTGTGTCGGACACGGGCATACACTGGATATCCCAATCAAAGATAAGTATGGCTGTGTGCTGATCGATGATGATAAAAGCGGGGATCCGTTACCTCTGCATTTAAAAAAGGAAGGCGTACATGTATACTGGATTCGCAGTGTGGAGGATGAGATATTTGCACAGCTCAAGGATGAGGAAAAGAAAGAGCAGCTGCTGGAGCAGCTCTGCCTGCATACCGAATTGCTGTAAGGTACAGTACGAAAACATCTATATACGTATACGGGAGAAAGGCAAAAAGAACAGAACCATATGTGAGCGCTCTGTTCTTCTTATCTGGAATCTTCTGGTTTTTTATGCATCATTCTTTCCTTAACAAGGCGATTTCCTCTTTCAGTAGCTGTTGTACACTGTCAAATGATAAGATGGAAGACTGTGCCATATCCTCTAACATATCTTTTATGTGCGTCTGCATGATTCCCTTGGCGAGCCCCTGAGCGTTCAGCTCTACATGATCAAACCAGGGAATGTCATGTAGCTGCATCTGCCGCTGTTTCTGAAGATTGTCCATTGATTTCAACTGCTCGATATATTCCTTTACATAGCGAAGAGTGGCTGCTTCATCATGCAGTGCCGCACTGTAGATATACAGCTGGGACATTACCGAGAGAGGGAGCTGAAACAGGTGGCTTAAGCCTTCCATCAGCTGCAGATAGCTTCTTAACATATCCATACGGTTGTTGCGCTTTGCCAGATTACACATATTTAATAGGATCATGCCTATCTGATGATAGTGGGAAAACAGCTGAGCCTGCAGCATATGCATAGCTTCGTCTTCATCCTTGATCTGCATGGCAAGCGTACCTTCCAGAGAAGAGGTATCCGCAAGTCTGGGCAGTTTCTGCAGCAGCTGCAGACCTTCCTCATAGCGCTGTTCCATTGCCAGAAAATTCACCAGAAGAATACCGGCCAGCTGCTTTTTCTCTAAATCCGCTGACTGTGAAACCTCCTGTGCCAGCTGCTTTGCCAGTGCCAGAAACTCATTTGCCTGATCTTCCTCCTGAAGCAGAAGAAGTACCTGCATAGATAAGCGGGCAAACGATAATTTCAGGCTCTCACTGTTGGGATACTGCCGTAAAACTTTTTTCACATATGCCATGGCTTCAGGGAAAGGTGCACTTTGAAACTGTCCCAGCATTTCTTCACATAGCCTGTTCACCTGCTCCTCGCTCAGATTTTTTTCAAAATTCAACAGCTCATCAATACTGATATCAAAAATTCGTGCTAAAATGGGAAGTGTAGATATATCGGGACAGCTGCTGCCGTGCTCCCATTTACTCACTGCCGCAGAGCTGACATGAAGAAGTGATGCCAGCATTTCCTGTGTATAACCCTTTTCATTGCGCAGACGAACGATGTTTTTACCTATATCCATATATATGCATACCCCTTACTTTCTACAGGTACCTGTAACTATAGTATAAAGCAGGACAGGGCTTCCTGCAATGGAAGAAGAGTTAACATACTGTGGTATAAATCAACTGCTGGTTAAGGCATAAAGGAGGGATGTTTTTGAGTACCTATGTGATGAGTGATGTCCATGGCCTTAAGGACCGCTACGATGCCATGCTGGAGGCACTTGCGTTACAGAATGAGGATACGCTGTTTATACTGGGGGATGTGATTGACCGCGGAAGGGATGGAATTGCCATCCTTCTTGATATTATGAATAGAGATAATGCACATATGCTGCTGGGAAATCATGAATATATGATGAAGCAGTATTATGAGGCGGTGCACCATGTGATAACCGATATGCAGGAGGCATGGGTGGTAACCGATCGCTGGCAACGCAATCACTGCAGCCCGACGATCGATGCCTTTGAATGTCTGAATGAAAGGAAGCAGCGTGAGCTTCTGGATTATCTGGATGAACTGCCGATTGCAATCTGTGACCTTAAAGTGCATGAGGAACTGTTTTACTTAACACATGGCAGTGCGCAGCCACAGTTTACGCATGGTATCGTAACACAGCAGGATGTGAAAGACAGTGATGTTACAATGGAACGCTTTGTATGGGACCGTATGGATGTACATGAGCGTCTGTTTGATGACCGCAGTGTGATTGTCGGTCATACACCTACCCTGTTTTTTCAGGAGACACATCCCTATACTATTTGGACAGATACCGGTGATGTAAAGACTGCCCGTGTGATGGATATCGACTGCGGGTGTGCGGCAAATGATATTCACAGCAGACTGGGGGTTGTCTGTCTGGATACAAGAACCGTACAGTATTTCTAAAAGCGGGTTGACTCTGACATTGTGTCATGGCGTATACTTCCTGTGAGCTCAGAAAGCGAGGTGCCTTGCATGTTAAGGATTGGTGATTTTTCGAAGCTGTCCAGGATCAGTATCCGGATGCTGCGGTATTATGAAAAGCATAATCTGTTGAAGCCCCGTTATGTGGATGAGGAAAGCGGATATCGCTTTTATGCACATGAACAGATTTTCGAGGCTGCCAAAATACGGTTTCTAAGAGAAGCCGGCTTCAGTGTCGCCATGATGGAGGAAATCATGACGCAGTATGACAGTCCGCAGGAGATTCAGCGGTATTTTCAGATACGCATGAAGGAGCTGGAAGAGGAACGGCAAAGGATCTCGAATACACTGATCCGACTGGAACGGGCGCAGAAGCTGCTCGATACGGAGGATACGTTTATGAAGTATACGGTAGAAGTAAAACAAATCAAGGGAATGTATGCCGCAACCCTGCGCAGCATGATTCCCACATATGAGCGTGAGGATCTGGTATGGAAGAGGATGTACAGCATCCTTGCGGAAAAGCATCTGGATATCACCTTTGCACAACCGCAAAATGCACGGGCATATTTTTTTGATGAGGGATTTGCAGAAAAGAATGTGAATATAGAAATCGCCACGGAGGTAGTCGGCAGCTATGAGGATGTTGAGGATATCTGCTTTCGTCAGCTGAAGGATGAAACGGATGCCAGTGTTACCTTTACCGGTGATTACAGCCAGATTACGGAGGTCTGCATGGCGATTACGATGTGGATCAAGGAAAACGGCTATGAGCTGGATGGAGCGAATTTCTGCATCTATCACAAGGGCTGGGGGCAGTGTGACAATCCAAAGGAATTTATGACAGAAATCTGTTTTCCAATTCGTAAATAAGAAAAGAAGGTAGAAGAAAACAATCCTGTTTAAGGTACGCAGGATTGTTTTTTGTTGTTTCTGAAGGTATCTGTAAGGATACCTTCCATATGCATTATTTCATATGCTCATCGAGGAAGTGGAAAATCTTCTGATAATACGCCTTTGGCTGTTCATACATATTGGCTCTGTGTCCGCTGTTTTCCACAATGTAGAGATCCTTCGCGGACTGACAGGCATCATATAGGCGAAATGCCATATCACAGGGCACATGCACATCCTTTTCACCATGGAGAAACAGAGTTGGAAGAATCGCCTTTTCCATCTTCGGCAATGCGCTTGCCTTGCGGATGCCGAATTTCATTTTCTGTTTTACAAGGACACCCATGGAATCCAGAATCGGGAATGGAGGCATTTTATAATAGTGCGTCATCTGCCATGATAATATATCATACACCGAGGTGTATCCGCCGTCTTCAATGATACAGCGTACTGCGGCAGGCAGTTTTTCCTGCGGACAGAACAGAATTGTGTCCGCTCCCATGGAAATACCGTACAAAACGATTTCCGCCTGTGAATCCATTTCCAGAACCGCATCGATCCAGCGAAGTAAATCCTTACGCTCATTCCAGCCCAGAGATATCAAAGAGCCTTCGCTCTCTCCGTGTGCACGTGCATCCGGGGTAAGCACATGATAGCCCTGTTCATGAAAGGCTCTTGCGACTGTCCGCATATCCTCCTTGGTGCAGGCGTAGTCATGCATAACGATAGCCCAGCGGTGTGATGTATGGTCCTGGGAAGGATAAATCATACCAACCAGCTGCAGACCGTCTTCACTTTCTACAGATACCTTGTCAACCGCAACATTCTGTATCCATTTCTTACAGAGCAGCAGCTCCTTGTGGCGCCGTGTTTTTTGTTCATCATTCAGATCCGCGTCTGCCAGACTCAGCTGCTTCCCCTTTTTCAGTTTTTTCCGGTTTAGCGTCTGGTCAAACAGTGTCCGGCACAGAAAGAAATCGGTTGCGGCCGCAAGTGTGGACGCTGCCCCCAGCCCGGTAATGATTTTTGATTTTTTGCTCATGTTGTCAGCTCCCATCTAATTTGTTTCATTATCTATATTATATAATGAAATCTGTGAAATTACGAGCGGAAACGTTTACATATCGTATGAAAGGTACAAAAAAGTTGTTTTTAGCACGTTGCAGGCTGAGCATTCTGCAAGGGGAATTTTAAGATGGAAAGCCAGGGCGGTATCTGTCATAAAAGGCAGGTCTGTAAGGTAGAAGGGGATGAGGTACACCATGGTTGTCTAATGGTAAGAATGTCTTTTTATTGTGATAAGGGAAATTAAGACTGTTAATCTATCGTGCTAAAAAACAAATAGTAGTAAACATCAGGGATATTCATAATAAACGTAAGCAAGGCAGTGATATTGCAGAAATAATGATATGGATATGCAGGTGAATCTGCTGTACTCTGTATGGGATATACATAGATTCAATGCAATGAATCTATGCATTTGCAGAAACCTTATGCTTTGCTGTATGCCGTAACCTGCTGTAAGAGTTTCATAGTTAGCGTTGTTCTGCTGTCGTGGATGCTATTGATATAGAAAGCCGCTTGCGGATAATCTTTGATTCCTTCAGCTGTAGCAGGTATGGATAACTGAAAAAGATCTCTTTTTCTGAATACAAAAGAAGCGATAAAAGAGAAAGGGATATTACTTGCGTAATTTATGAAAAAAACAGTTGCAATTCCAATAGAATCATATTACAATACTAAGTACCGCGGTTTCGTGGTATTTTCATGCGTGGGAGAAGGAGGCAACCCTTCATTCTGACCACTGCATAAGACTTTTTAAATATAGGAGGAATGTCTTGTGAGTAAGAAAGTTGCAAAAGTTTGTAAACTTCAGTTCCCTGCAGGGGGAGCTAGACCGGGACCTGCACTGGCTTCTGCCGGTATCAACATGCCGCAGTTCTGTACAGCATTTAATGATGCTACGAAAGAACGTGCCGGTGATGTCGTTCCAGTTATCATTACTGCATACGAAGACAAGAGCTTTGACTTCGTAATCAAAACAACTCCGGCTGCTATGATGATCAAAAAAGCTGCTGGAATCAAAAAAGCTTCAGGAAACCAGAAAGAGATCTCTGGAAAAATCACAGTAGATCAGCTGCGTGAAATCGCAGAATACAAAATGCCAGACTTGAATGCCAACGATGTGGAAGCTGCTATGCGTATTGTCGCAGGTACTGCTAAAAACATGGGTGTTGAAGTTGAAGGTTTTGAATAAGAAAGGCGGAAAACAAAATGGCAAAATTCGGTAAAAAATATGTAGAAGCTGCTAAAAAAGTTGATCGCACAAAAACTTATTCAGTAGCCGAGGCAGTAAAATTAGCAAAAGAAACAAACATCGCTAAATTCGACGCATCTGTTGAAGTTAGCTTCAAATTAAATGTGGATCCTCGTCACGCAGATCAGCAGATTCGTGGTGCGATGGTACTTCCACACGGAACTGGTAAAACACAGAAGGTCTGTGTTATTACACAGGGACCGAAAGAGCAGGAAGCGAAAGATGCCGGTGCAGATTTCGTCGGTGGAAAAGAACTGCTGGAAGACATCCAGAAGGGATGGTTCGACTTCGATGTCATCGTTGCGACTCCGAACATGATGGGTGAACTTGGTAAGCTGGGACGTCTGTTGGGACCAAAGGGCTTAATGCCAAACCCTAAGACTGGTACAGTTACCATGGATGTAGCAAAAGCTGTTGAAGATATCAAAAAGGGTAAGGTTGAATACCGTGTTGACAAAGAAGGAAATATCAACCTGATGATCGGAAAAGTAAGCTTTGACGATGAGAAGCTGGTTGACAACTTCAATGCACTGCTGAAGGTAATCTCAAAAGCACGTCCTGCGGCTGTAAAGGGTACTTACATCAAAAACCTGGTGATTTCCACTACCATGGGACCTGGTGTAAAAGTAACTGTTGAAAAATAACGATTGACAAAATCTCGTTAGCAGGTTAGAATATCAGATGTTATCAATATACCATAGACAGTAACGGCCCTACGGCTTAATCATGTTACCGAGGTAAAAGTTGGATACTAAACTTTCACCCGTAGTCTGTCTATGCCTGCGGGTGTTTTTATATCACTCTTAAAGGGTATATTGTTACATATAAATTTAGGAGGTGTGAAGTTATGAACCAGGCGATTATCGATAGCAAGAAAGCGGTCGTTTCTGAAATTGCTCAGAAAATGAAAGAATCTCAGTCAACTGTTGTTGTTGAGTACCGTGGACTTAGCGTTGCCGAAGTAACCGAGTTACGTAGAAATCTGCGCGAAGAAGGTGTTGAGTTCAAGGTTTACAAAAACTCACTGGCTCAGCGTGCTGCTGTTGAAGCAGGTGCGGATGATCTTACAAAGGATCTGATCGGACCAAACGCCATCGCATTCGGTGGTGACGCAGTTGCTCCTGCGCGTGTTCTGGCAAAATTCGCTAAGAAACATGAACACTTGGTATTGAAAAGCGGAATCGTAGAAGGAAAAGTTGTTGGTGTAGATACCATTAAGGAACTGTCCAGTCTGCCGAACCGTGAAGGTATGTTATCAATGCTGTTAAGCTGTCTGCAGTCTCCAGTACGTGGATTTGCATGTGCTGTTAAGGCAGTGGCTGACGCAAAAGACGGAGGTTCTGCTGAAGAAGCAGCTCCACAGGAATAAACTTACAGGAGGAAAATGAAAATGGCAAAATTAGCACAGGAAGATATCTTAGCTTACTTAGAAGAAGCTACCATCTTAGAACTTAACGAATTAGTAAAAGCAATCGAAGAAAAATTCGGTGTAACAGCTGCTGCACCAGTTGCTGTAGCTGCTGTAGCAGACGACGCTGCTGCTGCAGGACCTAGCGAAGTAACAGTAACTCTGACTGACATCGGTGGAACAAAGGTTGCTGTCATCAAGGCAGTACGTGAAATCACTGGTTTAGGTCTGGTTGACGCTAAGGGTCTGGTTGACAAGGCACCAAGTGTAATTAAGGAAAACATCAAACCGGAAGAAGCAGAAGAAATCAAGAAGAAACTGATGGACGCTGGTGCTTCTGTAGAAATCAAGTAATTCATACTTACACATTTTACAAACAACAAAAAGCCGAGAGGCTTTTTGTCACCTAAAAAGGCGGGATAACGATGGATCATTACTTTACAGATAATCGTCATTTAGCAGAAAACCGGAAGGAAATATCTTTCCGGTTTTGGTGTTTTAACGTTTCTTTTATTACTGATAACGGTGTGTTCTCCAAAGACAGTGTCGATTTTGGTACACGGGTACTGCTCAACACGCTGCATGAGCATGAGGAAGAGCTGGGAAATCAACTTCTTGACATGGGCTGCGGCTATGGCGTTGTGGGAATCGTTACCAAAAAGGCATGGCCGGATAAGCAGGTTGAAATGGTGGATGTGAATCCAAGAGCGGTGGCACTTGCCAGAAACAATGCCGAAAAGAATAATATCGAGGCAAACATTCATGTGTCCGATGTATATGAACAGGTAAGTGGGAATACTTTTACTGATATCATAACAAATCCTCCGATTCGTGCCGGTAAAAACGTCATCTATAACATCTTTGAGGAGGCATGGAATCACCTTGCGGACCAGGGGACACTTTGGGTTGTGATTCGCAAACAGCAGGGAGCACGCAGCGCCGTGACGAAAATAAAAGAAGTGTTTGGAAATTGCGATATCATTCACAAGGAAAAAGGATATTTCATACTAAAAGCAAAAAAAGCATTGACAATTTGACAAACAGTTGATATTATAATAAATTGCATAATACTAAAATATTAAAATGGGTTTTTATGCCTTATTTTGATAGGTGAAACTTGTAGAAAGGATGGCGTACATGGACAAAAAACAGCCTTATCGTATTGTCGCTTCCGGTAAAAAGGCAGAGCGTCGAGACTACTCAAAAGTAAGCGGGCATCTGGAACTGCCAAATCTGGTAGAAATCCAGACAGACTCCTTCGAGTGGTTCAAGAACGAAGGGATTGGGGAAGTTTTCAATGAGATTTACCCGATTCAAAACTATGGAGGAAATATCAAGCTGAAATTCGCCGGCTATGAATTCGGAGAGCCGAAATTCAATGCGGAGGAATCAATGTATCGCGAATGTAATTTCGCGGCACCTTTGAAAGCCCGTATGGAGCTTGAAATTACAGATAACACCACTGGTGAGGTTATCAACAAGTGGGAGGATGTCTTCCTTGGGGACTTCCCGCTGATGACGGAAACCGGTACCTTTATTATCAATGGTGCGGAGCGTGTCATCGTTTCGCAGATTGTGCGTTCCCCGGGTGCGTACTTTTCCACTGGTTATGAGGAAAAAACAGGGAAGGAATCCTTTGCCTGCGAATTGATTCCAAGCCGTGGAACATGGCTGGAGTTTCTGACAGAAGTGAAAAAGGCGTCTACAGGACGTGTTTTAAACATGAGCATTGACCGGAAACGTAAAATGCTGTCTTCCATTCTGTTCAAGGCGATCGGTATGTCTGTGGATCTTGACAGAAGTGAGGATGCACATGACACGATGCAGATCAAAACCTTCCTGAAGGCTATGGGAAGAGATATCGTGGAAAATGTAGCGATTGATGATGAGGATCGTGAGTTCATGAATCTGTACCTTACATTATATGCATCCTTCTTCGGCAAATACGAGGAAATTGAAAACACACTGATGGCAGATAAGGTCAAGACAACACAGGAGGCATTACTGTCCATTTACGAAAACCAGCGTTCTGATGAAATCCCGACACTGGATGGTTCCATCACGTTAATGAATGCGAAGTTCTTCGATCCGCGCCGTTATGACCTGACAAAGGCCGGACGTTATAAGCTGCGCAAGAAGCTGAACGCGATCAACCGTGTTGATAAGCACCATCTTGCTCAGGATATTCTGGATGCGGATGGCAATGTGTTTATGGCCAGTGGTACGATGGTCAACCGTGATGAGCGAAATGCACTTCGCAAGGAGCTGGAAAAAGGTATGCATGTCAATGCATTCCCGTTCAATCCGCTGTTCAATCATCCGGATAAGGTATATATACCAAGCAGCAATCACCTCGGTCTTGTCGGACGTGTTCTGGCAGGCGATGTGGAGCTGGAAGACGGTACGCTGTATGAAGGAAGCATTCTGAGCGAACAGGATGTGGAAGCAATCGTTAAGGGTGTGGAAAAGGTAGCTGTTCATGGAGGCATCATTGCCAAGAAGGTTGCTTTAACAAGCGCTAATGTGAATGCCGTATTGAACTACGGACAGAGAATGTACGCGTTTGCCCGTTTGACGGACGCAAATGGAGAAGATGTAGTCAACGAGGAAGGCGATTTCTTCGTGGATGGCTATACTCCTCGCCACAAGCCGGAAGCACTCAGTGTGACTGCCGTAGATGAAATCAAAGCAAAAGTTAACAACGGTGCTGTATTATATGCATGGCTGGTCGGGGCTGCGATTCAGGAAATCCTGATCCGTGACCACGACGGTGCAGTTGTGAAGGTTATGGGAAATGACCCGTATGCTGACAAGCACACCATTACTATTTCCGATATGTATGCATTCTATGCCTACAATCTGAACAATATGGAAGGTGTTGGAGATACCGATGATATCGATATGCTGGGGAACCGTCGTATCCGTTCCGTCGGAGAGCTGATTCAGAATCAGTTCCGTATCGGTTTAAGCCGTATGGAGCGTGTGGTTAAGGAACGTATGTCCATCGCGGATATCGCGACCCTGACACCGAAGAAGCTGACCAATATCCGTCCGCTGACAGCGGCAATCAAGGAATTCTTCTCCTCTTCGCAGCTGTCTCAGTTCATGGATCAGCAGAATCCGCTTGCTGAGCTGACAAACAAGCGTCGTATTTCCGCATTGGGACCTGGCGGTATCACCCGTGACCGTGCGAGCTACGAGGTTCGTGACGTTCACAGCTCTCACTATGGGCGTATCTGTCCGATCGAGACACCGGAAGGTCCAAACATCGGTCTGATTTCCAATCTGACGACGTATGGAAAAATCAATGAATACGGCTTTATTCAAACACCTTACCGTATTGTAAATGCGGATGGAACCGTACAGGAAGAGGCACTTTACCTGTCTGCGGATGAAGAAGCCGATTATGTAATCGCACAGGCCAACGAGGTTGTTGAAGGCCGTCTGATCAACGAGCATGTCGTTGCACGTAAAGCCGGAGATACCATCATCGCAAGACGTGAAGAGGTAGAGCTGGCCGACGTTTCTCCGAAACAGATCGTATCCGTTGCGACTGCTTGTGTACCGTTCCTGGAAAACGATGATGCTTCCCGTGCCCTCATGGGTGCGAACATGCAGCGTCAGGCCGTTCCTCTTCTGCAGCCGCATTCTCCGTATGTCGGAACCGGTGTGGAATTTAAAATCGCAAAAGACTCCGGTGTCGGTATCGTCGCAAGAGAAAACGGTGTCGTGGAATATGTTGACTCTCAGAGAATCATCGTCAGTGAGAATGACGGAAACCGCAGAGAATACCGTCTGCGTAAATTCCAGCGTTCCAACAACGGAACCAACATCAACCAGAGTCCGATCATTTCCAAGGGAGAGCGCATCGAAAAGGGGGATATCCTTGCCGATGGCCCATCCATGGAGCGCGGCGAGCTGGCACTTGGACAAAACGTAACCATTGCCTATATGACATGGTACGGATATAACTACGAGGATGCCATCATCATGAGTGAACGTCTGGTTCGCGATGATGTGTATACCTCCATTCATATTGAAGAATACGACATTGACTGCCGTGAAACAAAGCTGGGGCCAGAAGAAATCACCCGCGATATTCCTAACGTGAGTGAAAACGCATGCCGTAATCTGGACAGCCGTGGTATCATCATGGTCGGTGCAGAGGTTATGGAAGGCGATATTCTGGTCGGTAAGGTAACGCCGAAGGGGCAGAGCGAAATCTCTCCTGAGGAAAAACTGCTGCTGGCTATATTCGGTGAGAAATCACGTGAGGTACGTGACAACTCTTTGAAGGTACCGCATGGTGGTGCCGGAATCGTTCACTCCATCCGCGTCTTCAAAAGAAGCGAAGGACACGATCTGCCGCCTGGAGTCAATGAAACAGTAAAAGTATACATCGTTCAGAAACGTAAGATTTCTGAGGGTGACAAAATGGCCGGACGTCACGGTAACAAGGGTGTCATCTCCAAGATTCTTCCTGTAGAGGATATGCCTTACATGCCGGATGGAACACCGGTTGATATCATGCTGAACCCGTTTGGTGTGCCTTCCCGTATGAACATCGGTCAGGTACTGGAAATCCATCTGGGATATGCTGCCAAGAAGCTGGGTGTGAAATTCTCCACACCGGTATTCGATGGTATCAACAACACCGAGCTGAGCGATATCATGAAGGAAGCGGAAATGACCGTGGATGGAAAACAGGTACTGTATGACGGACGTACCGGGGAACCGTTTGATGAACGTATTTCCGTCGGCGTCATGTACATGATCAAGCTGGCCCACATGGTTGACGATAAGCTGCATGCCCGTGCAACCGGACCATACTCTCTGGTAACTCAGCAGCCGTTGGGTGGTAAGGCACAAAACGGTGGTCAGAGATTCGGTGAGATGGAGGTCTGGGCACTGGAGGCTTATGGTGCCGCTCATACACTGCAGGAAATCCTGACAGTGAAATCCGATGATATCGTTGGTCGTACAAAGACCTATGAAGCAATCATCAAGGGAAAAGATATTCCGGAACCGGGTATCCCGGAATCCTTCCGCGTATTGAAGCACGAGCTGCAGGCTCTTGCCATTGACGTGAAGATGCTGGATGAAGACGGTAACGAAGTAGATATCAGCAAGGAGGATAACAGCGAAGCAGCTGCAACTCTGCCTCCGATTCCTGCCGCTGAGCCTGTCGGTGAGGAAGACATCAATGATCTGGAAGTAGAAGAGGAAGATGCTGTCGCAGATGACGAATCCGAAGATGAAATTCTTCTGGATGACGATGCAGAGGCTGATGACTTCATAGAAGATGAAGACATTGAGCTGAGCGATGATGAAAACGAAGAGGAGGCGTAAGTAAATGAGTGTTAATAATTTTGCCTCAATTCAGGTAAGCCTGGCTTCACCTGATAGAATCCACGAATGGAGTCATGGTGAAGTAAAGAAACCAGAGACGATCAACTACCGTTCTCAGAAGCCTGAAAGAGATGGATTGTTCTGTGAAAGAATTTTCGGACCGAGCAAGGACTGGGAATGTTACTGTGGAAAATATAAGAAGGTACGCTACAAGGGGGTTGTCTGTGACCGCTGTGGTGTAGAAATTACAAAATCCAGCGTTCGTCGTGAACGTATGGGACACATTGAGCTTGCGGCTCCGGTTGCGCACATCTGGTATCTGCGCGGTATTCCAAGCCGTATGGCACTGCTGCTGGATGTAACACCGAAGCAGCTGGAAGAGGTTGTATACTTCGTGTCCTGGATTGTAACAGATCCTAAGGATACAAAGCTGGAATACAAGCAGGTGCTCTCTGAACGTGAGTACCGCGAAAATATGGCAATTTACGGTCCGGGCAGCTTTACTGCCCAGACTGGTGCCGAGGCTGCGCTGACGCTGCTGACAGAGGTTGACCTGGAGGCTGAATTCAAGCATATTCAGGATGCACTGGAGTCTGCACAGGGTGAAAAGCGTAAAAAGCTGATCAAGCGTTTGGATACCGTAGAAGCCTTCCGTAACTCCGACAATAAGCCGGAATGGATGGTAATGACGGTAATTCCGGTAATCCCGCCTGATCTGCGTCCGATGCTGCAGCTGGACGGCGGACGTTTTGCGACAAGTGATCTGAATGATCTGTATCGCCGTGTCATCACACGTAACAACCGTCTGAAAAAGCTGCTGGAGCTGGGAACCCCGGCTATCATCGTACAGAATGAGAAGCGAATGCTGCAGGAAGCGGTGGATGCGCTGATTGATAACGGACGTCGTTCCAAACCGATCACCGGAGCCGGTGGACGTGCATTAAAATCTCTGTCACATTCCTTAAAGGGAAAACAGGGACGTTTCCGTCAGAACCTGCTCGGTAAGCGTGTTGACTTCTCCGGTCGTTCTGTTATCGCGGTCGGACCGGATTTGAAAATGTATCAGTGCGGTCTGCCTCGTGAAATGGCAATTCAGCTGTTCAAGCCGTTTGTCATCAATGAAATCGTAAATAAAGAAATCGCAAGCAATCCAAAGACTGCGGAGAAGCTGATCGATCGTCAGGATCCACGTATCTGGGATATTGTGGAAAGTGTCATTGACGGCTATCCGGTTCTGATGAACCGTGCGCCTACACTGCACCGTCTGGGTATCCAGGCCTTCAAACCGAAGCTGGTAGAAGGACGTGCCATGCGTCTGCATCCACTGGTATGTACTGCCTTCAACGCCGACTTTGACGGTGACCAGATGGCTGTTCACGTACCGTTGAGTGAAGAAGCAAGAGCCGAAGCACTTGTCATGATGCTTGGTAGCAACAACATCCTTGGTCCTAAGGATGGAAAGCCAATCGTTACACCTGGTCAGGATATGGTCATGGGAAACTTCTATCTGACGATGGAAGAAACCGCAGAGGAATTCTATCAGGAGGCTGACCGCTACAATGCGGTAGACTGCCCGAAATCCGCTGCGATCTGGACCCGCTATGGTGATAATGAGGGACATGTGTTTGGAAGCATCAATGAAATCCTGATGGCATATCAGACACAGCAGATTCATTTGCACTCCCGTATTGCGATTCCTGCACGTGCATTAAAGAAAGAAAGCTTTACAGAAGAACAAAATAAGAAATACCTGCTGACGACCGTTGGTAAGGTAATCTTCAACAATATGTTCCCAACCGACTTCCCGTTCCTGAACGAAGTCAGCGCGGAAAACTTTGTCGCAACACCGGAGCGTTTCTTCCTGGAGATGGGAAAAGACGTGAAGGAGGCAATCAAGTCCATGCCGGTAACCGCGGCTTTCAAAAAGAAGGACCTCGGTAAAATCATCGGTGAAATCTTTAAACGCTATTCCACAGAGAAAACAAGTGAGATCCTTGACCAGATCAAGGATATGGGATTCCAGTATTCCACCGTTGCCGGTGTTACCGTATCCCTGTCCGATATCGAGGTCGCACCTCACAAGGAAGAGCATGTGGAATATGGTAAACAGAAGGCCGAAGAGCTGAAAACACTGCGTAAAAAGGGTAAGCTTACCATGATGGAGTGGGAGCGTCACCTGAATAAGCTGTGGGCGGATGTCAAGGATGATATCGCCGAGGAGCTGCTGGGAAACCTTCCTCGTAAAAATCCAATCAGTATGATGGCGCGTTCCGGTGCCCGTGGTAATACCTCCAACTTTACACAGCTGGCTGGTATGCGTGGTCTGATGGCAAAGCCAAACCAGTCCAAATCTGCCAAGGGTGAATATGTTCCTACCATCATAGAGGTTCCGATCTACTCCTGTTTCCGTGAGGGTCTGAATGTGTCCGAATTCTTTATCTCCACACACGGTGTGCGTAAAGGTCTGACCGATACCGCCCTGAAAACAGCCGAATCTGGATATCTGACACGTCGTCTGGTTGACGTAGCACAGGATGTTATCGTTAAGCAGGAGGACTGTGGAACGGATAAGGGCTACTGGGTGGAAGCAATCGTTGATCGTAAGACAAATACGATCATCGAGAGTCTGTTTGACCGTCTGGTAGGACGTTACAGCAAGCAGGAAATCACAGATCCGAAGACCGGAGAGGTCATTCTGGAAAGTGATGAATTTATTACCGATGCACTTGCACAGAAGGTTGTGGATGCCGGTGTTGAGGGAATGTATATCCGTAGTGCGTTTACTTGTAAATCCATCTATGGTGTATGTAAGAAATGTTACGGACGCAACATGGCGACCGGCAAGGATGTTGAAGTCGGAGAAGCTGTCGGAATCATGGCTGCCCAGTCTATCGGTGAGCCAGGTACGCAGCTGACCATGCGTACCTTCCATACCGGTGGTGTGGCAAGTGCCGACGGTGGAGATATCACACAGGGTCTTCCTCGTGTCGAGGAGCTGTTTGAGGCTCGTTGTCCGAAGGGTGTTGCCGTACTGGCACAGATCACAGGTGAAATCACCGATGTTCATCAGATTGATACAGGATATGAGGTTACCGTATCCAATGATAAAGAAAGCATTGTCCACAAGGTTACCCTGATCCAGGCAATTCGTCCTTGGATGAAGGTGGGAGCACATGTGGAAGCCGGTGACAAGATTACCGAGGGTCAGGTTGATCCGAAGGAGCTTTTAAAGGTTGCCGGTGTACGTCAGGTACAGAACTACATTCTGAAGGAAGTCAAGAAGGTTTATCAGAGTCAGGGTATTGAAATCAGTGACAAGCACGTTGAGGTTATGATTCGTCAGATGCTTCGCAAGGTTGTCGTACTGGAAGGTAACGATACACACCTGAACCCTGGTGTTCAGATTTCCCTGACGGAAATTACGAAGATCAACCGTAAGGCACTGCTGAGCGGTCAGGTGCCGGCTACCTTCAAACCGGTATTGCTGGGTATATCCAAGGCGTCTGTTGAAACAGATTCCTTCCTGTCTGCCGCATCCTTCCAGGAAACCACAAAGGTTCTGACCGATGCCGCAATCAAGGGTAAAAAGGATTACCTGATTGGTCTGAAGGAGAACGTTATCATCGGTAAGCTGATTCCTGCCGGAACCGGTGTAGGCGATGAGCGTCCAATGAATCTGATTATCGGAGAAAAGGCAAAAGAACTGAAGGAAATCCGTGAGGAGCGCAACCATAAGGAAGACGATGACAACTTTATGGCATACGTGCCTGCCGGTCCGGAACGTCTGACCACTGAGATGGTTCAGCAGATCATGGACGGTGAGGATACCACCCTGGAACAGCCTGCTGTAGAAGTACAGGAATAACATAAAAAACATGTAGTAGCGGTGCTCTGCCATACTGCATGTTTTTTCTTATCATTTTAAAAATAATATAGAATGAAATATCACATAAAGCAGAACGATTTTACAAATAGTCTTGAAAAAGGCCTGTATTCTGTTATATAATCTTCAATGGATATGCAGCAGTGGCAGAGTTTGGTTTAATGCACCGGTTTCGAAAACCGGCGTGTCATTGACACCGGAGGTTCAAATCCTTTCTGCTGCGCCAGAAAAAGATACAGGTATATTTACATCCCAGAGGCAAACGTAGACTTTGCGATGCTTTTATACCTTTTTATATGCTAGTTTAAAGAGGCAATTATTAGGATTATAAATAACTTTATTATGCAAAAATGCAGAGAAGGGGAAGCTATGATAAAATTCTTAAGTAGGTTTTGTAGGATTCTAACATTTTCTCAACAAGCTGATCTACCATATCAAAAGAATTATGCTGTGAACGTATCAAACGATTATGGTTCAGTATGGAAGCCGATTGATTAAAATGAAAAATATGTCAAAAAACATAAGGAATGTTATTATCTGGTATATTATCTTTATTTTTGCTACATGGTTTTTCCTGTCACTAACTCTGTTGAATGCATTTGATTTTCTGATATGGTATATTTCCATTATATCGTTGGCTTTACTTATCGCCATAAGTATTATAGTCTGTGAACTCTTTAAAGCTTTGCAAACTATGAATGAAAAGTAATTATACAAATATGTGAAGATGGTTTTAATTTTCTTTCATAAATGTACTTAATTAAGTGAGAGTAGAGTGGTCTGGTTTGGTATAAATTATGAAGGCTGATGTCTCATTGACACAAGTTATTGAAAAAAGGCGATCGAATGAAAGGGTTAAACCTTGTTTGATCGTCTTTTATTGTGCCGAGATTAACAGCTTTGATTATCTTTTGTGATAAGAAACGTAGAATCAAGCAATTCGTTGGCGCATATGCAAATAGGGTTTCATAATCCGTGTTCTTTGGATCATTCTGCAGCTTTGTTAACTCATGCTCCATTGTATTGTAGAATGCATCATACTTTTTCCAAAATTCCTTTTTCTGAATCATTCTTATATTAAAAGACCAGAATCCGACATTCTCTGTTGTCATTTCTATGATCTTCCTTTTTTTTGTCAACTTTTTTAACTAAATGGCATGTTGAATACAGCCGAACGTTTTTTTTACGTTTATTGATTCCTATAAATTCAATGTAACTGTTTTAAGCATCGACAAATTGATCCTCAATACTCTGCAGTTGCTCCTCATCCTCAACCGGTTCCCATGATTGACTGAAATCTACCTCTTTAAACAATGCGGCAAGTCCTGTAATCTGCTTTAATCTCAGTATTTCATCACGATCCATACCCAAATGCTTTGCAATCCATGCATCTGAACGTCCAAGCTCATGTAATTCCTTAACAATGTTACTCATCAAATCCACATCGTGACTACCTCTTGCTCGATTGTGCCGTATAGTACTGGCCATACGCTGGTCAAGCGGCTTATTGATTACTGAAACCGGTAAAACCCCCTTCTCACGCTCATAGATATCCGGGTATTCCTTCATGATGCGATATCTGTGAAAGCCGTCAACAATGATATAATGATCGCTAGCCTCATCGTAATAGCATACGATTGGCATGGTGTAGCCGTCGGCCTTTATACTGTCATACAATAATTTCATTTCAGGTGGCGCAACGGCATTCGGGTTATAATCATTCGGTATGATTTTTTCTATTGGAACTGCACGTATATGATAAACCGGACTCTTACTCATCATCTAAACCTCCGTACCCTTGTATTTTTCTTTTAAATGATCCAGTCGTCTCTGCTGTTCCCGTGTTAATCCAAACCCCATGGAACGGCAGATATGGTCATTCTTTAAAATGCAGAAGCACATACGCTTCCAACTGGGGATATCCTTTGTGGATTTTATATCGTCGGTATCATCCGGTATACGATCCAGAAATATGATTCTGGAATTTTTAAAAATTGTATAATTGGATACCCCGTTTCGCTTTATGTGATAGCCATGCTCCTTTAGCTCTTCGATTGTTTCTTCCTCAAGCCCTCCTCCTACCGTATGCCAGAAGGTTATCGATTTATTGAATTTTTCAATATAGTTTTGCCGCAGCCGTTTGGGAAGTGTTGCCAACAGGAACATTGTATACGATTTCCAGGTATGTCCCTCCGGCAGTTTTATGGTTCGATATCCGACTGCCTTTGTTTTGGCATAGATTGCCGCAAAATTCGCTCCCTGAACACGGCCCAGCAGCTTCACCCACATCTGTGGATCAATCACGCGATATAGATTCAATGATTCCTTAGCATAATCCTGAAATGGAGAAGCCACCCGCATTTGTGAAATTGTCAATCCCGCCTTGTAATACAAATCATACAGACTGTTATAGCTATATCCGAACTTATAATAGGCATGCCATATATCCTCGACTGACCAGTCATACAGAGGCGAACCTGTCCAAACCTCCTTGAATTGCTGTGTAATCCAGCATTTGCCTTTATAGCTGTGCTTTTTATTAACAAAACCGCTGTAACGCTGCATAGACTCATCAGCACGTAGACCCAGCAGACAAATCGTTTTTTTGTTATCATGCACACTGCGATACCATCTGCCGAATTGCTTGGCCAGATCCTCCTGATGCATTTTATAGTGATATGTCGTTACAGGATTATTTTTCAGGTTAATGACATAATCATATTCAGGCATTGGCCGTACCCATAATGTCTCTTTCTTATCATCCCATGGATACCAGTACATTTCAAAGCTGCTTAACGCTGTTCTTGTTGCCATCGGTAGGCAAAGCCAATACAATTCCACCCCGGGGCGTTTTTCCAGCATCCTGAACGTTTCTTCTACATACTCCGTAGTAGCACGGTACTGAGCTTCGAAATCCTGGTGAAATACACCGATGGATGTCGAGGGATAAAATTTATCTCGAAAGTCCAAAAGAATATTCAGCAGCAGCCCGCTGTCCTTTCCTCCTGAAAAAGACACATATACGACATCAAATTCATGAAATATAAAGTGGAGACGCTCCAATAAGGCCTGATATACATTTTGTTGCAAATATCGTTTTTTCATAAGCTATTTTGTTTACACAGCAATATTTCATTACAGGATTCGAAGAATAAACCACAAATACAAATATCAGTATGCAGAGAATCACACAAGATCACGTTCATGCCAATTCCTGAAATAAAAACATAAAGGGTATTGCAGGTCCTGCAAAAAATCTGATACGGCATATGATATCAGGAAAGCGATTGCCATGTAAAAGATGTCTCCCTCCCTTTCGATCAAGCATTTATAATTTGTCTTATTCAATGATTTGTATAATGATTTCTTCTGTTTCTAAAGCTTGCAGTGATAAATACCGATTATATAAAACAAATTATGTAATATTATAGCACTGATGGAAAAAATTGTATAGATAACGACCCGGATATTCACATAAGTAGACATAAATATAATTACATTCACGACGCAACTACTGCGAATCCTGCAGAAAACATAAGCGATAACAGGGGGGATCTATCATAGTGCGGATTTTCCTGATGTATGGAAATTCTGTAATTCTCTCAAGGATTGATCGTTGAATAGCTGCAAAAGGAAGCCTTATAAATGAATAAGAAAATACCTTTTCCAGTGTTTTATTCAAAACAAGAACAAAGGTATGCGGCAGCTGCTGGCATACAGAATGCTCCGTTTACGAAAGGGGGGGGAATGCCACGTATAGCTTTTTGTTCTCTTTTCAGATTATTTTGAAAATAGAATCAAGGAAATTCAATAGGCGGTAGTGGTGAATAAAATACATCTTTCACATAGCATAAGGAGAAGGTGAGGTGAAAATCTATGAATGAACACTATCCTTTTGTATTGCCACCGCTTCCGTATCGGTATTATGCACTGGAGCCGTATCTGGAGGAACAGACCATCCGCATTCATCACGATACACTTTTTCAGGGATATGTTGACAGATTAAATGCAGCTCTCCAGAAATATCCACGCTTTCAACGCTGGAATCTGGAACGGCTGATCGTAGACAATGATCGTCTGCCTGTGGAAATACGAACTACGGTATATAATAATGCAGGCGGTGTATATAACCATGATGCCTACTTTGCAGCCATGACGCCCAAGTATCGCCGGCCGAGTAACTATATGCGTAATGTTCTGGAGGAATCTTTTGGCTCTTTTGAAAATTTCAAGGAACAAATGCTGAATGCAGGACTGCGTGTGTTTGGTTCCGGCTGGGCATGGCTGGTACAAGATCGCGGTACTAAACTGCGTATCGTTACAACAAAGAATCAGGATACGCCGCTGCCACAGGGACTTGTACCACTGCTACCGCTGGATGTCTGGGAGCATTCCTACTTTCTGCAATATTACAGTGAACGCGCTGCCTATATCAAAAACTGGTTCGCGCTGATTGATTGGAGCTATGTGGAAAAACGTTATTTAAATGAGCATTCATAAAGACCTGCACGGGTCTTTTTCGTTTCCGGCGAAGCAGGTATCCTTATGAGTGGCTCAATCAGAAAAGCTGATTTGGCACAACTCCGGAAGTATGATAAAATCGTTATAAGTATACGAAATTCGCAAAACATATAAGTAGAAAGCAGGAGGATATCGAATGGGAAAAAAGAAAGACAGCTATATGCATGTGTTTACACAGCCCACTAAAGACTGGATCAGCCATACCTTCGCTGCACCAACCGCTGTACAGCAGGAAGCATGGCCTGTAATTGCGGAAGGCGGCTCTGTTTTGATCAGCGCTCCAACCGGAACAGGAAAAACACTCTCTGCCTTTCTGGTTTTTATCGATAAGCTGCAGGCATTGGCTCATCAGGGAAAACTGAAGAATCAGCTGTACCTGATTTACGTATCTCCCTTGAAATCACTCGCACAGGATATTCGTGAAAATCTGAATAAGCCCTTATCTGGTATTGCACAGGAACAAAACGGGCAAGGCGCAGCGAATATCACAATAGGCATACGTACCGGTGATACACCGCAAAGAGATCGGCAGAGAATGATCAAGCATCCTCCTCATATTTTGATTATTACACCGGAATCTCTGTTTTTAATGCTGACTGGCACCGGAGGTCAAACGATATTGCATACGGCAGAGGCATTGATCATCGATGAGCTGCATGCCCTCATTGACACCAAACGAGGTGCGCATCTCATGCTTTCCATAGCCAGGCTGGAAAAGCTATGTAAACGAAAGCTGCAGCGCATTGGCCTGTCGGCAACAATTGAGCCGCTGCAGACAGCCGCTGACTACCTGTCTCTGGATACCGTAAGCATGATCGCTCCCAGTATGCAGAAGCAAATACATATCGAGGTGAACAGCTTGACTCCTGCGCTGGGCAGAAGAAAGGATCCGGTCTGGGAGGAGCTCGCAGAAAGTGTTTATGCAAAATGCCTGGAAAGCAGAAGTGTCATCGCATTTTCAGAGGGACGCAGATATGCTGAAAAGCTGGCCTATTATGTAAACCAGCTTGGCGGTGAGGACTTTGCGCGTGTACATCACGGCAGTATGTCAAAGGAACAGCGTTTAGAGGTAGAGGCATCCCTGAGAAACGGTACACTTCGTCTGCTCTGTGCCACCTCCTCCATGGAACTGGGGATTGATGTGGGAAATATCGATCAGGTTTTACAGATTGGCTGCCCACGCTCGATCTCCAGTACGATGCAGCGTCTTGGACGTGCCGGTCACAATCCCGGTCAAACCAGCTATATGTTTATGTACCCAAGAACCTCACAGGAAACACTGTTTTGCGGTATGAGTGCAGCTGTTGCGAAAGCCGGCGGTATTGAGCAGGCATCCCCGCCGAAGAAATGTCTGGATGTTCTGGCACAGCATCTCGTCTCCATGGCCGCAATCGCAAGCAGTTCCCATACGGAGCTTGAAAGAAAATGGCATCTTACCGGGATCGCCTATACGATTGACGATGTCATGGAGTTTTTGCAAAGCACCTACACCTTCCAGGATGTCAGCAAACAGGAGGTAACCGGTATTCTATGCATGCTGGCTGGTGATTTTGAGCATAAAAGAGAGGTTCCGGTTCGCCCGCGCATACTTTATGACCGATTACACGGATGTGTTCTTGCGGAAGCCTACAGCAGAATGCTCGCTGTCGCTGCCGGGGGAACTATCCCGGATAAAGGACTGTACGCGGCAAAAACTGAGGATGGTGTTAAAGTCGGAGAGCTTGATGAGGAATTTGTCTATGAAACCCGTCTGGGTGATCGCTTTATGCTGGGGGCGAATGCCTGGCAGGTTGTCGGAATGGATAGAGACAGTGTGGTCGTGACGCCAACCTATCCGCAGGGGGCTCGTCTGCCCTTTTGGAAAGGGGAAATCAAGGGGCGGAGTCTGAAAACAAGTCTGGCCTTTGGCACTATTATGAGGAAGCTGTCAGAGGCATATCGTCAAAATACACTGCAACAGGAATTACAGACGCTGGGGCTGGATGCTGCAGCAGTCGAAAATACGAGCGAGTTTCTAAAACGGCAGATCAAGGCAACCAAAATCCTGCCGGATGATCAGACAATTCTGATTGAGCATTTTAGAGATTCCTCCGGAAGTCCGCAGGCTATGCTGCATACCATGTTCGGTCGAAGAATCAATGCTCCTCTTGCCCTGCTTCTGCAGGAAGCTGCTCAGAGAGTGACCGGGACGCATATCGGAAGTGTGGATGAAGAAGACGGTATTCTTTTATATTCCTATGGTGAAGGGAAAATCGAAGAAGGGCTGCTGTACAATATCAATCCGGAAGCAGCTTCGAAAATTCTGGAAATCATGCTTCCACTGACACCTGTTTTCAGTATGAATTTCCGCTATAATGCTGCACGTGCTCTCATGATGGGAATGCGTAGAAACAAAAGACAGCCATTGTGGATGCAGCGGCTTCGCAGTACGGAAATGCTGGAAGCACTGCTGCAGGAGGAACATCATCCTCTGATTATGGAAACCAAACGCGAATGTATGGAGGATCAGTGGGATTTAAAGGGATTACTGGAAATCATATATGTCTTTTTGACTATCTTTTTATATCTTCTTAAATGTCCGCAAAGCCTTATTTTATAGGCTCTACGGGCATTTTGCTTTTGTGGTAAACCTCACATATCTAGGTCTATCTTCTTATATTTTCGCTATCAAGCGTGGTTAAAATCGTGGTAAATACTTCTTATGCAATTAGACGCTGAACCTCTGATTTTGCGGTATCTATGGACGCATGAGCATACCAGTTCATTGTGATACTGATGTTTGAATGTCCCATGATATACTGTAAATCTTTCGGGTTCATGTTCTTGCTTGCCAATCTTGTGCAGAATGTATGGCGTAGCGTATGTGGTGTGATATGTGGCAAAGGGTTATCCTTATGGTGCTTGTTGTATTTCTTTACTATACGGACAAAAAGCATATTGTAATCAATCGCAACTTTGGGCTTGCCTTTATGATTGACAAATAGAAAGTTGCCTCGTCCGTCTATCACAAATGGTTCTGCCTTTGGGCGTTTCTTTATAACCCGTTGAAATGCCTGTATCGTTTCTCTACTTAATGGCACTTGCCTTGTTCCGCTTTTTGTCTTAGGCGTTTCAATATAATAGCCCTGTTCCTTGCTCTTTAATAACTGATGGTTGATAACCACAACTTCATGGATAAAATCAATGTCCATTATTGTTAGTCCGCACAGTTCCGAGATACGAAGTCCTGTCTTTAACAGTATCAGCACATCATCATAATACTTGTGATACACATTGTCCGTCTTGATGAATGAGAGTAGGGCTTGTTCCTGTTCCTCTGTCAATGCGGCTTTCTCTTTGGTATCATTTTCTAGGACTTCACTTAACTTGAAATCAAAAGGGTTTTTCCTTACACAATCGTCTTGTATGGCGATATAGAATGACGCTTTTAACGAGCGTTTATGGTTGTTAATGGTGTTATAGGAAAAGCCTTTGTCTTTCATGCGTAACGCCCATTCCTTAGCGTCAGAGGGTTTTATCGTATCAATGCTCCTAGCACCTAACTTGTCCTCTTTCAATAACCGCATGAGCTGTTCCCGTTGTTTCTGTGTGCTTTTCTTCACATTTGCCCTCTGTGCGTTCTGTTTGGCGTAGAGTTGGCAAAGCGTCATTTTCTTGCCTGTGCTGTCGATACCGTCCTCAATATCCCGTCTTATCTGCTGTTCCAGTTCACGAAGTGAGGGTTTTTCCCGTTTTCCCTTTGGTGTCGGGTCTGTGGGTATCAATCTCCAAGCATACACATATTTTGTGTTTCCAAATGCGTCCACATATTTATATAAGTATTTTCCATCTGTTCGTTGGCTCTCTCCAGTATGCAGGATACGTCCTTTACTATCCCGTCTTTTTTCTTTCATGGTGTCTGCTCCTTTCCTTGTTGGAAAGAGCCTTGATATGACTTGTGTTCATCATAACACATACAAGGCTCATTTGCATTAGATAGCGTCCAATTTGTCAATAACCTGTTCAAACTGTCGGCGTTTAATCTGTATGCGGTTGCCATTCATAATGAGCCAGCCAGCGTCCTTGTTTTCCTCTGCCAATCGTCTTAACTTGTTTTCTCCGATACGGAAATACTTTGACGCTTCTTCAATGGTAAGGGTGTATTTTTCCCATACGGGAATATCGTTGCTGTTCATCAGATACCCCCTTTCCCATGTTTCGTGTCATACTGGATATAGGGGATAAGGTCGGTGCGGTCAATCCTCTGTAAATGAGCAGTTAGTTTACTGGAAAGGGAGTTGCTGTATCTTGCCTTATCCAGCATAGTTCCCACTTTTTCCAGTCCACCTAATGCGTCATGTTCTTCCAAGAAGTAAAAACTTTTGACCGCTGAAATCACGCCACCCTCTGTGAGCCATTGCTGTGTTTCTTCAAGGGAATTATGCTGTTTTGGTACTTGCAGTTTCAAGACTTCCACAGCCCCTAAAAAGCGTTCCCAAAACCGACACGTTTTCCATCTGCTCTTATTACTTTCATTTCTGCTTGGTACGACAAAGCGTAGGTTGTTTGCCAATAGCCCGAAAGCCAGTTCACCAAGTTCCAGCGGTCTGTCTTTGAATGTCATGGCAAAAGCATGAGCCTTATCATCACGCAGTTGCATTTCTGTCCGTTTCCAACTGCCGACTTCATCAAGTGTCTTATTATGTTTTGAACAGACTTCCTTATCTTTATCATAAAAGCGGTAGGACAATCCCGATTTACCAGCACCGATATAAACAGTCTTTGCGGTGTCGAAATCATCAAACTTGCTTTCGTCAAAGTGGTAGCCCTCACTATTCGAGATAAATTCCTCTTTTTCGCATTTCTTCTTTATCTGCTCTATGGTAAAGAATGGCTTTTCGTTCTTATCATCAATGGCAATATCAAGTCTTGTGAAATGGAAATTATCCAGTCCGTATCTTCGCTCACAGCGTCGGAACATATCCCCAAAGGTATAATTCCTACTGTCGAGAATACGGAAAATATCATCACAACCTCTGCCAGTCATAACAAGATAACAGCCTAGTCCCTGTGGGTTGTCCTCTGTCTTTCTTGCGTCCCCCGATACATAAATATCTCCAATCTGCCAGCGTGCTTGATAAGTCTTGAATTTTATCGTTGCTGGATAAACATTGAAAATGTCAGTCGGTAAATCTAAAATGTGCATGATTACATCTTCAGCGGTTGCAGTTTCAAATACAATGCTGATGTAATCAATCTTAACGGATAAATTTTTGTGTGTAGTTATAGTGCATTGCTCCTTTCGTATGCCCCGTTTTTTTGCGGGGTAAAAATCGTGTTTTTTCCTTTATTTATCACATTTTCTAGGTACTATGACATGTATACGCAGGGCGGTGTTACATATACGCCCTTTACGAACGCCTAACGGCGTTCCCTTTCTTCCTGTGTCTGCCCCGTTCTTAACGCTCACGAGCCTTGTAAGGCTCGTGGCTAAACGGAACAGCCCCAGTCAGAAACCTTATTTTCGGTCTGATAGTCCATGCTTATTCATGCTATCAAAGTGAAAATATCTATTCTATATGCTTACTCAAACGTGTGATTGACCCTAGCGTACTTAATCGCTCTATCCAATACGATAATAACGCCATTAGAATTACTTGTCAAGAAGTTTTTGTTGACTTTTAGATATATATTAAGTATGATATGCTTATAAATACCAAGAAAAGCAACGGAAGGAGCGGTTATACTAAGTTATGGAGCATTATGAAAAGAAAATCAGTTTCTTAGGAGAGAACATACAAACCATAAGAAAACACAGAGGAATGAAACAGCAGGAACTTGCGGACAAAATCGGTATCAATATGCAGAGCCTTTCCAAGATTGAACGAGGTGTGAATTATCCTACCTTTGATACATTAGAAAAGATAATGGACGTGCTGGGTGTAACGCCCAATGAATTATTATCGGGAGAATGGAAGTATATCGACCACACCGAGCCATATATCATGGATATTATCAAACGGGAACAAGATTTTAATGTTTCCTTAGATTATCTGTCTGAAAATGAATTTTTCGATGATGAAAACGAATACAAATTTTACATGGAAACCATATTGATTAGGTACATCAGCAATTATCTTTCTAATGAGGTTGTAGAAATTGAAGAACTTATGGAAATCAAACAGTTGATACAGCGTCAAAAAATAGAACGCATGATGAAAGTACATAAGGAAATGCGAGGGTTAGACCGATACAGAGAACAGCCGAAAGAATACAAATATCACAACCCTTATGATGACTGGATATTCCGTCAACTTGCGGATATAGATAACAGAAAAAACATTCCTAATACTTCTCCACAAGTAGATTTCAATGAGGGAGATTATGAAGATTATCTAAAGGCGAAATGGAACAGAGGTCTTTAATTTCCTCTTGCATGGAAGATACAGCAAACAAAAAGCCCAGTAAAGAGTGCAAAGCACCACCAATGGTGGCAAGGCTCTTGACAGGGCTTTTTCTTTTCTGCACGTGAAAAAATGTTGACAAATAAAAGAGCATTAGTTATTCTAAGATTAGCTTAGACTAACTAATGTAAATCTAGGAAAGGAGGAGTTAAATGCAAAATAGAAATTTTAGAAAAATCGTGATATTAGTATGTATATGTTTACTTTCAACACCAATAGCAACTATTATTTCCGATTGTATAGACGTAACTACCACTGAATACGCTATAAGCAGAATTTCTAATTACTCATGGAGCATTAGATTTGCATGTCTTATGTTATCTATGTATTTTATTTTTGACAGAAAGGGGAACTAATCTATGAAGAAAATAGTATCGTTATTGTTAGCAACGGCTGTAATATTAACTAGCAACACTTTAAGTGTTCATGCAGAGACAAAACAAGAAAATTTACCTGATAGTGAAGTTGTTGAAGAATTTAATGTCTTTAATACAGATGTTATCGAAACAACTGAAGAAATACCTGATATTCAAACAAGAAGTCATATTACATATAAAGTGACAAAATTAAATCGGACAAGCGAAATAGGAGCGTACACAGGACAATCTGTTTCGGGAGAACCTGGTGTAACTATTTCTTTAAGTCAAATGAAAGCAACTTCTTTTTCAGCAAGTTCAAATGTTGCATGGAATGTAAAAGGAAAAGCACAAGCCACATTAGGTTTTAATTTCAGCAAGAGTTATACAATAGGGCATTCGGGTTCACGAAAAGTCCCTAGCACACACAATGGTAGGAAAGTTAAAAGAGCCGAACTGAAAGCTTATAGATTGTATGACAAACATACTTTTAAAGTAACGTGGACAAGTATTCATGTAAAACAACCTCAATATTACGGTACATATTGGGCAAAAAAACCAAGTGGTTACCATTATAAAATGGTATATTATTACAAATAAACAAATGTGTTCTGAAATTGATTTCGTCGAAACAGTGAAAAGAAGACTAGATATTTAAGTAATCTAGTCTTCTTTTCTTAGTTTTATATCATATCAAGGCTCGGTCAATCGTGGTAAATTCGTGGTAAAATGGTTATTTTTCTATACTTTAAAATGATTGAAAGTATAGTGTTTATATGGATAATCAAAAATTATATATATAATTTATGCATAAATTCTATATGCAATTCGCAGTGGGGATATCCATGTGCATGAACTGCAGCTGGACACGCCTTCCCCGTTATCACTGCCACTGCAGTGGCGTGTGGAAGCTGCTGAAATGTATGAATATACACCAACAACACCGGGGATCCAGCAGGCAGTATATGAAGAATTACAGCAAATGGAACAAATAAAGCCTTCCCTGGAGGCACTAAAGCATATGGGGAAGCGGAAAAAGACGATTCAATCTGCCAATGAGCTGCATACGCTGCTTATGATGGAAGGGGATATGACAGCACAGGAAATTAAGGCTGCATGTACGGACGAAATGGATGTTAAACATGCGGAAGGTCGGATAGCGGACTGGCTGCATGAACTGACCTCTCAGGAATTGATCACCTACATAGAACCCGGTCTCTGGATCGCCGCAGAACAGCGCGAGGAGTATGAGCAGGCACTGCTGGAGCATAAGTCTGAAGCCGGAATGCATATCATACGCCGCATGCTGTACTATCGGCAGGCACAGACGCTAAAGCAGCTGCAGGAGCGATATCTTGCGCAGGAGGAAGCTGTACAATTCTGGTTGCAGCAGCTTTGTTGGGAAAAAGAAGTCATCGAGGATGGTGGCTGCTATTATCATTCCAAACAGTATGAACGTGCAAGAAAACAAACAATTCGCAATTTACGCATTCAGGCTGTAACACAGCCATCTCATCACTATGCCGCTCTCCTTGTGAGCCGTGTTTTTCACAATGCCCCTGTCAAAGATCAGCTGAAGGATACACTGTCTCTATTCTGTAATCAGAAACATGCAGCCTCATTATGGGAAACGGTTTTATTGCCATCCCGTATAAGCGGCTATCAGCCGGAGCTGCTGGATCAGGAGCTGGCACAGGGAGAATATTTCTGGAAGCTGCATCCCGATGGCATGCTGAGCTTTCATCGTTACGAGGATATCGACTGGGAACAATCCACAGCTGCTGTAAACGACGGCAGCAGGGAAATGCAGACAGAGGACACGCAGGAGCAGCGGATTTATCAACGACTCAAAATTCAGGGAGCAAGCTTTCTGCATGCACTCAATCGTATACCGCAGGCCGGAGATGTGCATGCTAATCTACTGCGGCTTGCAGAGCAGGGCCTTGTCTGTGCGGACAGCTTTACGCCGGTGCGACAATGGCTGAATCGAAAGAAAATGAAAAAGGCAACCACTAAGCAGCAGCTCCATGCCAGAGCCTATGCAATGTCATCCGGAAGGTGGGATATACTGCGTCCGTTAAAGTCGATCCCGGAAGAGGCGCTGATTCAGGCATGCTTTCAAGAATACGGTATTGTATGCAGAGAAACCTTTCGCATATTCCTACAACAGCTGGAACAGGAACAGAATTTCAGCTGGCGGGATGCTTTGCATCTGCTTAGTATCTGGGAATTCACCGGCCGTGTACGCAGAGGATATTTTGTAAAAGGGATGTCCGGTGCGCAATTTATTAGAAAGCAGGAATATGAAGGCAGTATGCATATTCTGGCTCATCCAAAGCAACAAATCTGCTGGTTGAATGCTCAGGATCCTATGCAGCCATGGGGGAAGCTATTGGAGCATAAGGATTCTGCGGCCTTTATGAATATAGCAGGAACTGCGGTGGCTCTGGCAGGAGGAACTGCTATCATGGTTTTTGAACGTCAGGGGACTGTTTTAAAAATTTTTGATATAAGCTTGGCTGAAGAAGCACTGCATGCCTTTGTTCAGACGTATCGTGAGCAACGGATTTATCCTGATAAAAAACGTCTGCTTGTGAAAGAGTATCCAAAAGCAGCTGCAGCGTTGTTGGAAAGGGCTGGGTTTTATAAAGATATGCTGGATTATATGCTGTATCGTTAAATACATATATGAAATGAAAAAAAGCAGGCTTGCTGAATGTGCATTGCTGCCTATAAAAAGGAAATTTAAAATACATTGACCCGCGCAATCTTTTGGATTTCCTTTTTTCATATCGAAATGATTTGATACTTCTTTTTCGGTGATAACGCAGCTGGGGATACAGAAGAGAAAGAAAAGGGGGGGAGGAGAAAACCTGCAAGCCAAGGTTAATGTATTGCAGATAGATACCGATACAAAGAAGATGTTATCATTCATATATATTAAAGAATGGTAGCGAATAGAAGCTGCACTTGGTATGTGAATCACAGTGACAGTATTTGTCACATGCGAGTGTGCTGGTAAGGTGCTTCCTTGTCATAATTGCATGATTGTGATGTCTGTATATGTGCTATGATTGCGGAGAATGCTCCTTACTCATTTTGATTACAGAAGAAACGCTGTGTTAGCTGCTGACCTATGAATGTAGGAAGGAAATGAAGTACAATAGCATGCAGGAGCTGGAAAGCACATAAACAGGTGTAAAAGAAGAAAAGGTCTGTTATAGGTAAGGATTCTATAAAGAAATAGGCGATAAATTGAAAAAATGTTACATTCATAGCGGTTTAAAATAAAAAGGACAAAAAAATATAAAAAAAGAGTAGAAAATCGTTGACAATCATCTTTAAAAGAGGTATTATATACAGGCACCGAACGAAACAGCGGCGCACGAAATAGAAATTTCGGTCTTTGAAAACTGAACAGGAAACGTCAATTATTTGAG